>ERZ773147.271-NODE-271-length-65452-cov-13.173968_pt1 | contig 65452 bp, 56 predicted proteins | sample MGYA00580851_ERZ773147 | MGnify/ENA primary metagenome ERZ773147 (study PRJEB29015, sample SAMEA2737818) | human gut metagenome | biome: human gut; feature: human-associated habitat; material: faeces | place: China | collected 2012 ... | reverse complement strand
CCATTTTTCCGCGTTCCAGCATCTTTCATCACCCAGAACCATTTTATCATATAAATGCGAAAAAGCCCAGCCGTTGCTGGACTTTTTCGACACGCTGAAAGCTCAGGCCGTTTGGCCTGAGCTTTAAACTTTATGCTGATTTATACTGCATAGAAAAATCCGAGCATCGGATCAAGATTGTCCTCGAGTGGGGAAGACAGAGTGACAACTGCTACATATTTGCCGACCTTTACATAGGTCTGAAGCTGATACACATCGCCGCCGTTCACGGTGCTGTGCGTGAGTATTCCGTCGTGATCTGCGCCGGCAAACTCAACCGTGACGTGTTCGCAGGACTGAACGTCCATTGAAGCTGCCGCAAGCTGGTCGGGAAGAACCTTTATCGTTTCATCGACCATTGTCTCCTCGTCAAGCAGTGCGCCGTATGCAGCGCCGATGTTCTGGACAACAACATTCATGCTCGTTACGCCGTCGTAGTAAACGGCCATCATGTCATAGAACATGTCGGCATCAAGGATATCGTCCTTGAAGTTTTCGTCGTCGATAAGATCGGCGGTCGCCTGGATCATGCTCAGAAGCTGATCCTCATCTGCGTATGTCCACTGATCATCCAGCTCACAGCCGAAGCCGAAGTAGTCGTTTGCGTATTTTCCGCCGCTGAGTGTGCCAAGCTCAAGCGTTTTCTCAGGCTCTGCGGACGGAGCGCCGGTTTCAACTGTTCCCGGCTCGACCTTACCCTTGGCGTCGTCATCGTCCGAGCAAGCGCACAGAGCGAAAACCATGATAAGCGCCATGATAAGAGCGGCTATTCTCTTTGTGTTTTTCATTTTGCCCTCCAAAACAAATTGATGTCACAGAGAGCATAGCTTAAATATATTAAACTGTCAACCTGTATTAAATGTCAGTCAAAATCGCCGCCGCCGATGAACTCGCGGATCAGCGCGTCGGGAGCAACGAGCTTCTCGTCGATAACGCCGAAAAGCTGGAGCGCGGGAAGCACGGTGCGAAGCTCGTCATAGCGTTCGATGCCCTCGGGGATGGAGGAGAAGAGGTTTGTGGCCGTTTCGTTCATGACGGCCATTTCATAGGGGAATGCCGAGTCGAACAGGAAGTTGGCTTTGTTTTTAAACGGCGAGATATAGGACTTTTCGCCGCGGCGTACATTTGCCCACATTTTGAGGGTCTGTGCAGGATCCGCGCCGCGGAAGTTGAAGTCGCGCACCGTGCGGCGGACGAGTCTGAACCATGTGCCCTTGAAGCAGACCTCGCCGTTAAATTCAACATTGCTGCGTGCGGAAATATAGAGCTTGAAGGCGTTGGGGTGCTGCTCGGTTATTATATCGTTAAGTGCGTGTATGCCTTCGAATACAACGATCTCGTCCTTTTTGAGCTTTATGGACTTTGACGGTTCGAGTACACGCATCTGACGAGAAAATTCGTATTTGGGAATGTATATCCGCTCGCCGGCGGCAAGCATTGTAAAGTGCTCGTTTAAAAGCTCCATGTCAAGGCACAGCGGTGACTCAAGGTCAATGTCGCCCTCCGGAGTTCTCGGCGCGGTGGCAGGATCGACGGACTTGAAGTAATCGTCCATGCCTACATAGTAGGCGTGAACTCCGCGGCGCTCAAGCTCCTCGCTTATCTTGCGCGCTGTCGTGGTCTTACCCGAGCCGGAGGGCCCGGACATCAGAACGATGGGGCTTATGCGGCTGTTTTCAATGATTTTCTCCGCCGCGTCCTTCACGCGGCTTGCGTACACATCGTCGCACTCCTCGATGAAGCCTTTGGGGTCGGCGACTGTGCGGAAATTGATTTCTTTAAGATCAAATGCCATTACTTTTTGCTCTCCTTACTGTAGAAGTCTATTATACCCTGCTTATCCGAGCAGGTCTTTTGTATACCGGATATGTATTCCGCCGGGTACTTGGGCGCGAAAAAACGAATGTTGCGTCCGCCGGCAGGGGAAATGAGCTTTGTCGATCCGCCTCCGCCGAGGGCGATGATGGAGCACAGCTCCTCCATGATGCACACATTGTAGATATTTTCGCTTCCCGGCTTTGACCAGCCGACGTTTTCAAAGCCGCCGGACATAAATTTCTGCCTGTACAGATAATACGGCGCCCAACCGCCGCGGCGCAGCTTATCCTGCGCAATATCGAGCATTTTGCCTACCTCGGCATCCGACGGTATTGCACTGCCCTCAAGCGTTATGCGCGAGCCTTTTTTCAGCGACAGTGTGTGGACGGTTATGTTCTCCGGATCGAGGGCAATGACCGTGTCGAGTGTTTTCTCAAAGCCCTCGGCGCTGTCGACCGGAAGCCCGGCTATGAGATCCATGTTGACTTCCATGCCGCCGACCTTGCGCACCTTTTCCAGCGCCTGAATTATATCGTCTGCCGTGTGCCTGCGCCCGATAACGTTCAGCACCTCGTCGCTCATCGTCTGGGGGTTTACGCTTATCCTGTCAACACCGTGAGCGCGCAGAGTGCGCAGTTTATCATCCGTTATGGTGTCCGGCCGGCCGGCCTCGACGGTGTATTCGCGCAGTGCGGAAAGATCAAAGCGCTCGGCAATTTTGGCGCAAAGCCTGTCAAGCTGCTGAGCGGTGAGCGTTGTCGGCGTTCCGCCGCCCATGTAAATTGATATGACCGAAAGCCCGAGCTTATTTACGGCTGCTGCCGCCGCGTCGATCTCCTGCATGAGCGCATCCATAAACGGAGGAATGAGCTTCATGCTCTTTTCAACGGACTGGCTCACAAAGCTGCAATATGAGCACCTTGTCGGGCAAAACGGAATGCCGACATAAAGGCACACGTCGCGCTCGTCGAGACTGCTTATCACACTTTCGGTGACAAGCGCCGTATCGCGGCACAAAATTGCGCGCGGCTCTGTCACGTCGTAGTCAGAGATGAATTTTTTCAGTGCGGCATCCGGCGTTTTGCCCTCAAGCTCTTCGCGGAAGAGCTTTCCCGGGCGAACGCCGGTGAGCATTCCCCATGCCGGCTGCTTATGCCCCGAGCGGAGGGCTGCGCGGTAAAACGCCGTCTTTATTATGCGGCTGCACAGCCTGTCGCGCGAGATATCATCGGTCATAAGGCCTGTTTTTACAGAGCTTTTTGCGTTATACTCAACTGAGTTTAAAACAAGGCGGCAGCTTGCCGTCGTATATATGTTTCCGTTACTGAGCCGCAGCTCGACCCGGTCTCCTTCCGGCTTGCCCTCGGGATATTCCGGGCGCTCGGACGGATAGAGCGAGAGCATCATCTGCTCGGCTGCGTATTTATAATCATGTCCGTAAAGATAAAGTTTCACGGCGCGGTCTCCTTGATAATGATATTTAACCAGTATAGCACAACGAGGTGATTATTACAACGAAATGAAAGAATTCCTGCAAAAACAATTTTTCGGATAATTACAGTTGTAATCGGACTGATACTTTGTTATAATTTAATATCTATAAGTCTCAGGAACGGAAGCGAAAAATGAAGAACTCACAGAGATTGTTTGAACCGAATACACGGCCGTTTGTGTTTTTCCTGATCGCGTTCGCGGTGGCGACGCTTATCACGAAAAACTTTTATCTTGCCGCGGCCGAGGGCGTTATTATCCTTGCACTTATAATTTACTCTCTGATCATGCGCTCGCGCCGCAGAAAGGCGCTGCTTGCGTATATCGAGTCTGTGACGTATGACGCGGAAACGGCCAAGAATAATACGCTGCTTAATTTTCCGCTGCCGATAGTCGTTTTCAGGCTCGATGATTCGCGCATTATCTGGGGAAACGAGATGTTTTTCTCCATAAGCGGTTTGTCCGGAACGAGAACGGATATAAGCCTTGCCGAGCTTATACCGGAATTTTCGGGCAAATGGCTCATGGAGGGCAAGACCCAAAGCCCGGATCTTTTTGAGCTCAACGGCAAAAAGTATCAGATCTGCGGCAACATTGTTCGCTCCGGCGGAGATGATGCGAGCGATCAGCATTTCATGGCAATAGCCTATTGGATCGATGTTACAGAATATGAAAATATCCGCGATGAGCATGAGCTTTCAAAGCCCGTTGCCGCGATACTGACTATCGATAACTATGAAGAGCTTATGAAAAACCAGCCCGAGCGTGTGCGCAATGATCTGCGTGACGCTGTAGGCGATAAGCTCGATCAGTGGGGAGCAAATACAAACGGTATCATTATCCGCTTTGATCGCGACAGGTATCTTTTCCTGTTTGAGGACAGATATATGCAGGGCATTTTGAGTAAAAAATGCGATATCCTCAATGAAGTGCATCAGGTCGTAAGTCCCAGCGGTATCCACGCAACGCTGTCGATCGGCATCGGCAGAGACGGGGCAAATCTCAGCGAAGCGCTCCAGTTCGCGTCCCTTGCGGTCGAAATGGCGCTCTCTCGCGGCGGCGACCAGGCGGTAATAAAAAACAAATTCAGCTTCGACTTCATCGGCGGCAAGTCCGGAGAGGTCGAGTCGAGCAACAAGGTCCGCTCGCGTGTTATGGCAAATGCGCTTGAATCGCTCATAAAGGATGCCTCGCGCGTCCTCGTTATGGGGCATAAATTCAGCGACATGGACAGTATCGGCGGCGCGGTCGGCATATGCAGCCTTGCACGCAAAAACGGAAAGAGTGCGCTGATAGTTGCCGACACGGAGAAAAGCTCGGCAAAGCCGCTTATTAGGCTCCTGCGTGAAAGCCCGGAGTATAAAGAAGCGTTTATAAGCGCTCAGGAGGCTATTATGATAGCCGACGGAAAGACGCTGCTTGTTGTTGTCGATACCAACCGTCCCGAGCAGGTCGAGGATCTGCGGCTTTTGCAGTCGTGCAACCATGTTGCCGTCATCGACCATCACCGCCGCGCAGCAACGTACATAGACAGGGCAGACCTCAGCTTCATCGAGCCGTACGCCTCGTCCGTGTGCGAGCTTATGACCGAGATACTTGAAATGTGCAGCGACGAGCCGAAGCTCCTGCGCTGCGAGGCCGAGGCGATAATGGCCGGCATAGTGCTCGATACCAAGAGCTTTACAATCAGAACCGGCGACCGCACGTTCGATGCCGCGGCATATCTCCGCCGAGCGGGAGCCGATACGGTCGCAGTCAAGAAGCTCATGCAGAACGGCATGGAGCAGACCGTTGCAAAGTATAAAATCCTTCAGCGCGCACAGCTTTACCGCAGCATGGCCGTTGCCGTGCCGGAAACGCCGCAGAACAGGATCGTTGCCGCGCAGGCGGCAGACGAGCTTCTCAATGTTGCCGGTGTTGACGCATCCATGGTAATGTATCCGACCGAGGACGGCGGCGTGTTTGTCTCGGCGCGCTCGATAGGCGATGTGAACGTCCAGCTTATAATGGAAAAGCTCGGCGGCGGCGGAAACCGCGCGGCTGCCGCGGCTCAGATAAACGGGCTGACGCTCAAGCAGGCGGTGGAAAAGCTGTACGCCGCCATTGATGAGTATATTGATTCGTGATCATTCACGGGAAAGGAATAAGTTATGAAAGTCATATTCAACGTTGATGTCAGAGGTCAGGGCAAGAAGGGCGAGCTGAAGGAAGTTTCCGACGGCTATGCACGCAACTACCTTCTGCCGCGCAAGCTCGCAAGCGAGGCAACGACCGACAATATAAATGCACTCAAGCTCAAGGAAAAGGCAAGAGCGGCACAGATGGCGCGCGAAAAGGCCGAGGCAGAGGCAAACGCCAAAAAGCTCGGCGAGATAACAGTCACTGTGCGTGCAAAGGCCGGCGACAAGGGTAAGCTCTTCGGCTCTGTCACCTCGCAGGAAATAAGTGACGCTCTCAAGGCTCAGCACGGCATTGAGATAGAGAAAAACAAGATCGTTCAGCCCGAACCTATCAAGACCTTCGGCTCGTTCCAGGTCAAGGCAAAGCTCGGCTATGAAATTTCCGGCACGATAAACGTGCTTGTTATCGAGGCATAAGAAACAGTAAACGGCAGGAGATAAAGCATGGAAGAATTATTGGGCAGACAAGCGCCTCATTCGGCAACGGCCGAGCAGGCGGTCATAGGCTCGATGCTTATAGACACGCGGTGCATACCCGACGTTATCGAGAGGCTGCGCGGCGCGGAGTTCTATGTCAAGCAGAACAGAGATATATTTGAAACGATCTATGCCATGTTCTCCTACGGGCAGACCATCGACCCCGTCACGGTCCTCGACCAGATGAAGGTGCGCGGCGTTTATGCGGATGCAAGCACCGAGTATATCGCCGAGCTTATGCGCATAACGCCGACGGCGGCAAATGTGCTTGAGTATGCCGCCATCGTGCGCGACAGGGCACTGCTGCGAAACCTTGCCACGGCGGCCGACGAGATAAATAACCTCGTCTACGAAGGCTCGGGCGAGGCGGAAAACATCCTCGAAGCGGCAGAGAGCAAGATATACGCTCTCCGTCAGGGACGCAATATAGGCGGTCTGCTTCCGATATCGACCGTTGTTCAGAACGTTTATGAGAGTATATCCGAGGCCGCATCCAGCGGAAAAACCATCCCCGGACTTTCCACGGGGCTCAAGGATCTTGACAAATTCATCCTAGGCCTAAACAAGGGCGAGCTTATACTTATTGCAGCGCGTCCTGCAATGGGCAAGACGAGTATCGCGCTGAATATAGCAATGGACGTTGCGAAAAATTCGGACAAGACCGTCGCCGTGTTCTCGCTGGAGATGAGCCGCGAGCAGCTTGTAAGCAGGCTTCTTGCGCGCGAGGCGTCCGTTCCGTCGCAGAATATGCTGACAGGGCAGCTCAGCCCCGATGAGTGGCGCCGCCTTGCGTCGGCCGCGCAGATGGTCAGCGCAACGGATATGCGCATTGACGATAACTCCATGCTGACCGTTGCGGATATGAACGCGCAGTGCCGCAGACTTTCAAACCTCGGCCTTGTGGTTATCGACTATTTGCAGCTGATGCAGTCGGCCGGCGGTAAGAGCAGCTATAACGAAAACCGCCAGCAGGCGGTCAGCGATATAAGCCGTATGCTCAAGATCATGGCAAAGGAGCTTAATGTTCCGGTCATTTGCCTCAGCCAGCTCAACCGTGCGGCCGTCGGCAGAAGCGATAAGCGCCCGATGCTCAACGACCTGCGCGATTCCGGCGCTATCGAGCAGGACGCCGACGTTGTTATCGGTCTGCACCGCGAGGGATATTACGATCAGGAAAGCTCGGATCCGTATCTGGCCGAAGCCATAGTCCTTAAAAACCGCAAGGGTCAGACAGGCACCGTGTATCTGCAATGGCTGCCGGAGTTTACCAGCTTTGGCAACCGCTCGGCAAAAACCGATGACGATTATTGATTTTATCAAAGAAAACCGGCTCATTTCTCCGGGGCAGCGCGTGCTGTGCGCAGTCTCGGGCGGAGCGGACTCAATGTGCCTGCTGCACTATTTGAGCGAAAATGCGCATAGGCTTGGAATAAGCGTGTGCGCTGCAAGCTTTGACCATATGCTAAGAGGCGCGGAGTCGGCATCCGACTGCCGCTTTGTTGCCGATTGGTGCTCGCAGCACGGCATCGAATGCCTGACCGGCAGCGGAGATGTCCGCCGCCGTGCGGAGCTTGATGGCATGAGCGAGGAGGAAGCCGCACGCGCAAGCCGCTATGAGTTTCTCGAAAGCTCGGCCGAAAAGCTTGGCTGCAACATCATAGCTACGGCGCATAACGCAAACGACAACGCCGAAACGATGCTGTTTAACCTCACTCGCGGCGGCGGATTAAAGGGACTTTGCGGCATTCCGCCAAAGCGCGGCAACATCGTGCGCCCGCTTTTGGGAACGACCCGGCAGGAGATAGAGGCGTATAACGCGGCAAATGCGATCGAATATGTAAGCGATAAGACAAACGCGAGCGACGACTACACGCGCAATGTTCTGCGCCACCATGTCACGCCTGTGCTCGAGGGCATAAATCCTGCGTTTTTCGAGGCCTGCACGCGCACGGCGCAGCTCCTGCGCGAGGATGAAGCCTGCCTCGACGATATGGCGCGTAAAGCGTATGACAAGCACTACAGATCCGGAGCTTTTCCGGCTTCTAAGCTCCTTGAGCTTCCAAAGCCTGTTGCAATGCGTGTTCTGCGTATGATCTGCGGAAGAGCGATGAGCTTTACCCATGCGCAGGCTGTCTACGCCATAGCATCGTCGAGCGAGTATAGATCCACCGATATAAGCGGCATGCGCGTTGTCTGCGACAGGGGAGTGCTCTATTTCGGCAGGGAATATTCAGTCCCGGAGTCTTTTGAACTCAAGATCGGCGCACAGCAGCTCATTCCCGAAAGCGGATTTGAGGTGAAAAGCGAGATAATTGCGCATTGCGGCAAAAAAAACGAATCATTTAATATTTTATACTTTAATTACGACAGTATTTGTGGTAGCATATCCCTTACGTCGCGAAAGCCCGGCGATAAGATAAGGCTTTGCGGCAGAGGGTGTACCAAAAGCCTCAAGGATCTGTTTTCCGAGGCAAAGCTCAGCCGCATGGAGCGTGAAACCACTCCGGTGCTGAGGGATGAAAGGGGCGTCATAGCCGTTTACGGCTTCGGCGTTGCGGAAAGATGTATTGCACGGCCCGGAGACAAGGTCATCCGGGTAACAATAAATAAAACCAAGCTTACGGGGGACAATTGAAAGATGAGAAACGATATAGAGAGAGTGTTCTTCACGGCAGACGAGATCGAAGCAAAGGTTGCTGCTCTCGGCGAGCAGATATCCAAAGATTTCGAGGGCAAGGATCCCTTGTTTGTCGGCGTTTTGAAGGGCTGCTTTGTTTTTATGGCCGACCTTATGCGCCATGTAAGTATCCCGTGCTCTATGGATTTCATGGCCGTCTCGTCCTATAAGGGCGGAACGAGCTCGACCGGTGCGGTGGAAATCCAGAAGGATCTCGGCCAGAATATCGAAGGTCGTCACATTATAATCATCGAGGATATCCTCGACAGCGGCAATACGCTCAACTATCTGCAGAGCTATCTGATGACGAGAAAGCCTGCATCCATAACCATAGCAACGCTTATGGATAAGCCCTCGCGCAGAACGGCCCCCGTTTACGCAAAATATTCTTGTTTTGAAGTGCCCGATGAATTCGTTGTCGGCTACGGTCTCGATTACGACGAGCTTTACCGTAACCTTCCCTTTATCGGCGTGCTCAAGCCCGAGATATATACGAAATAATTCAGGCACGGATGAAATGCTTCCTGTCTAAAAGGACGTGATTAATTGAAACCTCAGCGCAACAGAGCGAGAGATATAGGCTTTTATGTTCTGATACTGGTGCTGCTTGCATGCACTTTGTTCACTCTGCTCAACCAGGAACCTGAGAATGAGCTCAGCTATGCTCAGGTCAAGGATTTTTTCAAGGATGAAAAGGTTCAGGAATTCACTTATAACGGCTCGAAGAATCTTCTTGAGATGAAGGTCAAGGACTCGAGCGCAAAGGACGGCTATAAGACCGTATACTATAAGATGTACAGCTTCTCGCTGTTCTATGAAGAGTTCGGCGACCTTATCGACGAGCAGTACGACAAGGGCATAATCAAGGATTACCAGATCGAGCCCGTTCAGTCAACATGGTGGCTGCAGCTTATCCCGTATGTCCTGTTCATCGGCTTCATGGTGTTCTGGATCGTCATGATGCAGCGCGCTCAGGGCGGCGGAGGCGCAGGCGGCGCAATGAAATTCGGCAAGGCCAGAACGCGCCTCGGCAGCGAGGAGAAAAACCGCAAGACGTTTAACGACGTTGCAGGCGCCGATGAGGAAAAGGCAGAGCTTCAGGAGCTTGTCGAATTCCTCAAGGATCCGAAATCGTTTACCAAGATGGGCGCAAGAATACCCAAGGGCGTTCTGCTTGTAGGCCCCCCGGGAACAGGTAAGACCCTGCTCGCAAAAGCGGTTGCAGGCGAAGCGGGCGTGCAGTTTTTGTCCATTTCCGGTTCCGACTTTGTTGAGCTTTATGTCGGCGTCGGCGCATCTCGTGTGCGCGACCTGTTCGACCAGGCAAAGAAGGTCGCCCCGGCTATCATATTCATCGACGAGATCGACGCCGTCGGCCGCCAGCGCGGCTCCGGCCTCGGCGGCGGACACGATGAGCGCGAGCAGACACTCAACCAGCTGCTTGTTGAGATGGACGGCTTCGGCAATAACGAGGGCGTCATAGTCATGGCGGCAACAAACCGCGCGGATATTCTCGATAACGCGCTGTTGCGACCGGGTCGTTTTGACCGTCAGGTCTATGTCGGCATGCCCGATATAAAGGGCAGGGAGGCCATACTCAAGATCCATGCACGCGGTAAGCCGCTGGCGGATGACGTTGACCTCAAGTCCATTGCAAAGGGTACTCCCGGCTTCTCCGGTGCAGACCTTGAAAACCTGATGAACGAGGCCGCTCTGCTGGCAGTGCGACGTAAACATCGCTTTATCACGATGGAGGATTGCGACGAGGCAATACTCAAGGTCGAGATGGGCCCCGAAAAGAAGAGCCGCAAGATGTCGGACAAGGCAAAGCGCCTTACAGCTTACCACGAGTCAGGTCATGCCATAACTTCGAAGTTCTTGCAGCACACCGACCCCGTGCACTATATCACCATCATTCCGCGCGGAATGGCCGGCGGCTTTACGCTCTATCGCCCGGACGAGGACACGGAGGACTTTACCTCCAAGGCACAGATGTTCGAGCGCATCGTGTCCTGTCTTGGCGGCAGAATTGCCGAAAAGCTCTTCCTTGACGATATTTCCACCGGCGCATCCGGCGATATCCAGCAGGCGACGAGCATTGCGCGCAATATGGTGACGCGCTACGGTATGAGCGAAAAGCTTGGCCCCATCCAGTACGACAGCTCGGATCACAGCATCTTCATCGGACGTGACTTCGGCCAGACTAAGAGCTACTCCGAGGAGACAGCCGCACTCATCGACGAAGAGGTGAAGCGTATTTTCGACGAAGCATCCGTTCTGTGCGAAAAGATACTCACCGAGCACCGTGATACACTCATCGGTGTTGCCGAATATCTGCTTGAAAACGAGTCGATGGATCGCGATACCTTCGATTATTACTGCGAGCACGGCACGTTCCCCGAGCCGAAGCCGGCTCCTGCAATGCAGGATGATACGATCGAACGCCCGGCGCGCAAGATCGCCCGTTTTGACGATCCTCCCACGGAGGACGCATCAGCCGGTATGGCCGACGAGCCGGATGACGGCGATAAACACTAAACAGGTAAAAAAATCTCTCCCGACAGGGAGAGATTTTTTGATTCATAGCAATTTACAGCAATTATTTTTTACCGAGCTTTGCGAAGAATTTGAAGGTCATCGGCCATACGATTCCGGCAAAGAGGATAACGATGAAATACCTCACGCCGTGCGCTACGCTGTGTCCGCCGAACAGAGCAAGCAGCGGAGTCTTGAGCACCGACTTTAATGCAAGCAGTATAGCCAGACCGACAACGACCTTGATTATCTGCGCCCACCACACGGCCTGTGTGTGGAAGCGGACATACTTTGTATCAATAAAGAATGTCAGCATAAGTCCGATCGCACAAAACAGGATCATATATGCGTTTTTAAGCCCCGAGGCATAGTTTTCAGCGTCTATATCGGCAGGAAAGTCGTACAGCTCGACGAAAGCGACAAATGCCGCAGCAAGAACAATGAATATACCGAATATTATGTAAACCTTTTTCGGGCTTTTGTCCATATCGCGGAAGAACGGATATATGACGAAAACCAGGATAGTTCCGACGATGAGCGACACGCCGACATCCAGCGGAGTATGAACTCCGACGTACATACGGGAAAATGCCGTGAGCGCAATGAGAAGGATAAAAATGATCCTCAGCGCGGTGTTTTTAAAAAACCTTGCCGGTGCGCCGAAAACGGCAAAGGCATTCTGCGTGTGGCCGCTGGGGAAGGAATAGCCCGTAGCCTCGGCGCGTGCGCTTTCAACTATCGTGAAGTTCGGATCCTTGACCCAGGGGCGCGGAATGCGAAACCACAGCTTCAGAAACTGGTTGATGATCGTTCCGGCAAAGCCCACGGTCATCATGTAGTAGCCGCAGCTTTTGTTAAGGCACCAAAAAACGATGATCGCGGCCGCGATAAACACGGCCTCGCCTCCGAGATTTGTGACAAGTCCCATGAGCTTGTCGAGAAAAGGAGTACGTATGCTTTCAAGTGCGTAGAGCAGTTCCATGTGTCACCTCGATATTATAGATGAACAACCGCCGCCTCAAGGCGGCGGTTTCAAAATTTTATGCTTCGGCCTTTATGCGGTGGATGACCTTAGTGAAGCGCTTCTCGTTGTAGATAACGGGAACGGGGTAGACGGGGTTAGCCTCTTCCATTGCCCACTGGCACATCTGATGAATATCCTCTTCCTTTATAAAGTCAAAGCCGGAGGGGATGTTCATGCGCTTGTTCATTGCGCGTATCTCGGCAATGAAGGCCTTGGCCTTTTCCTCGTCGCTGCCGCTGGTTTTAACGCCGGTCAGCTCGGCAAGATGCGCAAGCTTTGCGTAAACCGCCTCGCCGTAGTCCTCAAGGACGATGGGAAGAATGACGGCGTTTGCAAGGCCGTGCGGCGTATTGTACAGGCCGCCGAGCGTGTGTGCAATTGCGTGGACGTTGCCGACACCTGCACGGGTGAAGGCAAAGCCGGCCTTGAACGCGGCCGTGAGCATCTGCTGACGGGCTTCCATGTCGTTTCCGTCATTGTAAGCGCGCTCGAGATACTTGAATATCGCAACCGTTGCCTCCTCGGCAAGACGGATGGATTCCTTTGTGTTGTATGTCCAGCAGACATAGGCCTCAACTGCGTGGGTCAAAGCGTCCATACCCGTTGTGGAGGTCGTTTTCTGTGGAAGATCGCGCGTAAGCTCGGGGTCGAGTATCGCGTACTTGGGAACAAGGCACAGATCCATTATCGCATACTTGTGATGTGTTTCGGGGTCCGTGATGACTGCGGCTATCGTAGTCTCGGAGCCTGTGCCGGCAGTCGTGGGAACGGCGACAAAGGTCGGGATCTTGTGCATGACCTTGAGCAGACCGGCCATTTTGTTCACGGGGGTGTTCGGATGCACGACTCTTGCCGCTGCGCCCTTGGCAGCGTCCATCGGAGAACCGCCGCCGATGGCGAGAAAACCTTCGCATCCGGTCTCAAGGTACTTCTTCTGAATTTCGTTCACGACAGTCACTGTCGGGTTTGCGGAAACCTCGGAGTAATGCTCGTATGCGATGCCGGCCTTGTCCAGAGCGGCCTTCGCAATGGGGGCTATCGTCTTGCCGACGGTGCGGCCGGTGACGATCATGACCTTCTTGACGTGGTTTTTCTTAAAAAGCTCGGGAGCCTTGCTCAGCGCGCCCTCGCCCTCAACGGTGATGGGCTTGCGCCAGTAGAGGCAGCGGGCGGCAACGTTGAAAACTGCCTGAAACGAGCGGTAATATGCGTTTTTTATGGCATCCATATGTAATTCCTCCCTACATTTTGATACTTTATTTTAATATAGATACAGTGGTTAGTCAAGCGAAATGCAGAGTTGACAAATATCGAATATCGATATATAATACAGTAAACATCGATAATCGATATATGGAGGTGAACCGATGGCGAGAAAAAAGTTTTCAACGCTGACAGAGCCGATGTTTTATCTTTTAATGTCGCTGCGCGGCGGTAAAAAGTGCGGCATCGACATAAGCGAATATATCTCCCGCCGCAGCTCGGAGCGCGTTAAGCTCGGGCCGGGCACACTGTATGCGCTGCTTTCGGAGTTTGAGCAGGAAGGGCTTATAAAATATGTCGGTGTCGATGGCAAGCGCAAGCTCTATGAGCTGACGCCGACAGGGGAGAAGACATATAATGATGAGCTTATGCGGCTGAGGCAATGCCTTGCCGACGCGAAGGAGGCGGAGAATGATGAGCAAGTACGTTAGACGCATCATACCCTTCGGCTCGGGAGATATCCCGGCCGTGCAGCATTGGCTTGAGGATATGGCGGAAAAGGGGCTGTTTTTCAAGGAGTGCGGCCTGCTGTTTGCGAAGTTCACAAGGGGCGAGCCGAAGAAAATGCGATATCGCCTCGACTTCTGCGACGTCGTGGCCTGTGACATTCCCGATGAGAAAAAGGAGCTCTACGAGCAAAGCGGCTGGCAGGTCGTCGGCGAGTTTAAAAGCGATTTTGTAGTCGTCTGCACCGACGATCCCGACGCACCCGAGATATACACAGAGCCCGAGCTCTTGGTAAAGCCGCTGAAGAATATATCGGGCAGACAGCTTGCGGCATGGATTGTTTTTTGGCTGATGTATGTCAATATAAATTACGGGAATTTGGACGCATATATCGAAGTCAGCTTCAGCAGCATCGTGAGGTATCTGCTGGACTTCGGTACATGGTACTATATAGCCCTGCGCCTGTTGCAGCTTGTGCTGCTTTTTGAGGCAATATTTCACTTCGTGAGCTGGCTGAGGCTTAGAAAGCTCATAAAAAAACTCAAAAACGGATGGGAGCTGCCGCAGGGTGAGCACCGCCGCTTCCGTGCTGCCGCCGGAAAGCTGCTTCGCCCGCTTGCAATCCCTGCAGTCGTTCTATTTGGGCTGCATCTGCTGGCCAGCGGATATCAGGTGAGCTTAAACAACAACGAACCGGTGTATGATCTTTCCTTGACGCCTATACCGACGCTTGAAGACCTCGGCGTGGAAAGCGGTGATTATTACACCTACAGCGTGGCAGGTGTAGGGCACGATCTTCTCGCCGATGTCATATATGGCTACAGCTGTGATAGATATATGCCCGGTGAGCCTATGTTTGATTATAGAGTGATGTATTATGATATGCGCTCTGAAAGACTTGCCGAGCTGCTTGCCGACAGCTACATAAAAGACGAACTGAAAACCGCACATGATAAAGAAGTAACGGAATATATCGACGAAGATAATAATATTACTGCCTATGTAAGAAATGATAATCTCAGTATAAAAGATGAGAACCTGGAGCTTGACGGGGCACAGGTGAGGAGCATCTGCGTTAAATATGGAGAGTTTGACAACGATGTTTATCAGACGCTCTGCATCCTGTGCGGTGACCGGGTGATGTACATTTACTATAAGGGCAGTGCGAATATAGAGGACTTCGCGCAGGACTTTGTTGACTGTCTGAAATAAAGTATATCTCCCTCCTCAAAGGTGCAAAATAGACAAAGGTGGGAGCTCAAACTATGGGCTCCCGTCTTGATTTCGGTATTATTCACGATTGACTTTTGCTTATATTGCTTTAAAATATTATTGTAAGAACTTATGACCAAAAGAGGGATCAAATTTGAAGAAGATAACCAGAGTTGCCCTTATAACCTCCGGCGGCGACTGTCAGGGACTCAACGCGGCCATGCGCGGCATCGGCAAGGCTCTGCATAATAAAGTCGAAAATCTTGAGATATTCGGCATGTATGACGGCTACCGCGGACTTGTTGACGGCGACTATAAATTTATGGAGCCGAAGGATTTCGCAGGCATACTCACTCAGGGCGGAACCATTCTCGGCACCTCGCGCCAGCGCTATATCCCGGGAAAGGACATCGTTGACGAAAACGGAAACAGCCTAATCCCGGCTATGAAGGATACCTATAACAGGCTCAATCTCGACTGCCTTGTTATCATGGGCGGCAACGGCACGCAGAAAAGCGCAAAGCTCCTGATGGATGCCGGCATGAACGTCGTGACCCTGCCCAAGACCATTGATAACGATATCTGGGGCACGGATACGACGTTCGGCTTCCAGAGCGCCGTTGATGTTGCAACTAATGTCATTGACTATATCCACTCCACCGCTTCATCGCACAGCCGCGTGTTCGTCGTTGAGCTTATGGGCCGCGACGCAGGCTGGCTTACGCTGCACGCAGGCATCGGCTCGGGCGCGGATATAATCCTCATACCCGAGATACCGTATGATATAAACGCAATTTTGAAGGCAGTCGATCACCGCCGCCGCCACGGCAGAAGCTTTTCCATCCTCGCCGTTGCCGAGGGCGCAAAGAGCATCCACGATCAGATACTCACCGAAGAGGAAAGCCGCAGACGCCGCGAGCAGTCCAAGCACTCGACCATATCCTACGAGATAGCGGCGCAGATCGAAGCAGAGCTCGGACAGGAGGCACGTGTCACCGTTCCCGGCCACTATCAGCGCGGCGGCCCTCCGTGCCCGTATGACCGCGTTCTGGCTACCCAGTTCGGCACCGCTGCCGCCGACCTCATCGTCAACAAGCAGTACGGCCGCATGGTCGCCATCCAGAACGGACATATTGTTTCCATTCCGCTTGAGGAGGCAGCCAGCAAAACAAAATTCCTGCCCACCGACCATCCGCTAATACAGGTCGCGCGCGATATAGGTATATCCTTCGGCGACTGATAACGCTAAAAAAACCGCCCATCGGGCGGTTTTTTTCATATCTATAACTGATTTAGTATTTAAACGGCTTTTTCTGCTGCTTGCACCAGGTTTTCAGAACAAAACGCGTCGGCAGGAGCTTAACGCCGAGAACCTGCAATCTCTCCGGCAGACCGAGGATGGAAACCGGCTTATTGCGGTGCATGTCCTTCACGGCCTTTTCTATAACTTCCTTCGGGCCATAGTAGCGGTTAAAATAGCTGACGGTGTTGTCGTGTATCGCGTGGCTGAAAAACTCTGTTTTTATCCAGCCGGGGCAGACCGCCATGACGTGGATATTGCGCTCGGCAAGTTCAACGCGCAGCGCCTTTGAAAAGCTCAGAACGTATGCCTTGGATGCGCCGTAAACGTTAATGTACGGAACGGGCTGGAACGACGACATCGAACCCATGTTGTATATCTGCGCACCGTTCGGCATGTATGGAAGCGTGATGTAGGTCATCCCCGTCAGCGCGCGGTCGTTTAGGTCTATTATCTCAAGCTGCTTTTCCATGTCCATCTCGGTGTAGGTTCCGAAAAGGCCGAAGCCGGCCGCGTTTACGAGGACTCTTACCTCGGGCTTTTCGATATCGAGCAGCGCCTTGAACTGGCTGAGGCTGTTGCGGTCGAGCAGATCGAGAACGACGGGACGTATCTTAGCGCGAACCTGCGACTGAAGCTCGAGCAGCCTGTCCTCGCGCCGGGCAATGACCCACAGCTCGTCAAGCTCAATATCCTTATCTATTGCGTAAACAAATTCTCTGCCCATGCCGGAGGAGGCTCCGGTGATAACGGCGATCTTTTTCATAATTAGCTCCTTTCGGGATTAAAGGCACAGTTTTAGCTGTGCCTTTTGCTGTTATTCCTTGACTTCGAATGCTTTAAGGCCGTTGACAAGGATGTTGCACAAGGCTTTTGCCAGAACCTCGGCCGTAACGTCAAAATCCTCAAGTATCCACAGGTTGTATGCGTGCATGACACCGCCGGAGATAAAGCGCGCGTATATCGTTGCGGCCTCCTCGCCGCCCCAGCGTTCAACAAGCGCATTGTCCGAAAGAATATACTTCGTGAGCCATGTCTTCAGGTTACTGCCGAGATCGTAGACGTTTACAAACTTAAAAAGTCTCTTTGCCGGGTCGCGGCTTGCGATCATCATATCCGCAGCCATCAGCATGATGGGATACGGATCCTTCTCCAGCTCGCTTGCTGTGTAGTCGCCGAAAAGATAGTCGGCATGATCAAAAAGATCGTTAATAAGCTGCTGGCGCACATCCTCAAGATTTGAAAAATGCGCATAGAAAGTGCCGCGGCTGACATTGGCGCGCTTTAGCAGCTCATTAACGGTGATCTGCTTGAAGTCTTTCTCGTACATTATGTCCAACAGGGCATCTTTTATCGCCTTCTTGGACTTTTCGACCATTCTGTTGCCTGCGCTCATAGTTAATTTCTACCCCTGAAAATTTAAAAATAAGTTTAACAATAGATTAAAAGTGTTTAATTTTATATTGTTAGTATAATTGTAACCGAAGAGCAACGCAATTTCAATAGATAAATTTAAAATTGTTTAAAAATATATTTTTAACGTGATTTAGTATAAATATGTACAAAACAATAAAAATTATACAAAATGCTTAATAAGACAGGACTAAACTTGTTAAAAAGTACGAAAATGAACTTATTTATTAGAAAAGTATAAAATTATGATTGACAAAAGAGACTAATAAGTTTATCATTATACAAAAATAAGTTTTAAGTATAATTTAACTGTGCAGTGTTAGGAGGAAGGGCAATGTGCAAACTGGTAAAACCATCGGTCGAGAAACCGTGGCTGAAGTATTTTTCGGAAGAGGCAAGGGGGGCTTCCGTTCCGCAGAACACCATCTATCGTCACCTGCGCGAGAATAACGAAAACGGACGCGGCGACACGGCGCTCAACTACTTCGGCAGAAAGATCAGTTACGGCATGCTCCTCGACGAAGTTGACAAAGCGGCCGGAGCTTTCGCGGCAGTCGGCATTAAAAAGGGCGATATAGTCGCCGCGGCGACCGTAACGATTCCCGAGATGGTATATGCGCTGTACGGCCTCAATAAGATAGGAGCAGCTCCGCTGATAATTGACCCGAGGACAAGCGCGGCCGGGGCGATGAGCTTCATCAAAGAAACCGGCGCAAAGATATTTATAGTGATCGACCTCTACTATGAAGTCCTCAAGGATGCGCTGTTTGAGTCCGGCGTTGAGAAGATCGTTGTCATTTCGGCCGATACATCTCTGCCCAAGTCGATCAGGTTCTTAAAGCAGCTCAAAATGCCGGCTCCGAAGATTCCAACAAATGATAAGGTGCTGACGTGGACTCAGTTTTCAGCGACCGGCGTTGGCGTCGAGACCGAGACCGCGGAATACGGCGACAACGAGCTTGCAGCCGTTACACTGACCGGCGGAACGACCGGCGCACCCAAGGGCGTAATGCTCTCGAACGACGGCTTCAATGCGATCGCGTTTGATTTCAGGCACTGCGGCGTTTCCTACAAGCGCGGCCAGCGCTTTTTGAACATCATCCCGATGTTCTCTTCCTACGGTATCGTATCGAGCCTGCACATGCCATTGTCCCTCGGACTTGAGGTAGTCATCATTCCCAAGTTTGATCAGGATAAGGTTGGATACTATGTAAAGAAATACAGACCCGAGCACACGCTGCTCGTTCCTGCGCACTATGAAAAGCTCATGAACAGCAAGGAAATGGCCGGCGGATTTGACCTAAGCTTTTTCCGCACCGCCGGAAGCGGCGGCGACACGATGAATGCCGGTCTCGAGGCAAAGCTAAACAGCTTTCTCGAAAGCCGAGGCTGCCGCTATCCTCTTTCTCAGGGCTACGGTATGAGCGAGGTTTCATCAGCAGCATCCTGCTGCTGCAACGGAAACTTCAAGAGCCTGTCGGTTGGCTATCCGCTGCTGACAACGACTATCGGCATATTTGAGCCGGGCACGGATAATGAGCTTGACTACGGCGAAGAGGGCGAGATCTGCATAAGCGGCCCGTCGATCATGCTCGGCTACCTCAACAATAAGGCCGAGACCGAAAACGTCATTCGCCGCCACACCGACGGCGCTCTGTGGGTCCACAGCGGCGACATCGGCCACATGGACTCCGACGGCTTTGTCTACATAAAGGGAAGAATAAAGCGCATGATAACGCTTTTTAACGGACATAAGATATTCCCGACGCATATCGAAAGCGTGCTCGGCCGTCATCCGCTCGTTTCAAGCTGCGCCGTAGTGGGCGTGAATGATACGACCCATGCTCAGGGGCAGCTTACGCTTGCGGTGATCGAAACAAGTGAGACCTCGCTTGAAAAGCAGCTTGCAATAAAAAATGAGCTTTACGAAATGTGCCGCCAGGAGCTTGAAGGTCCGGCAAAGCCCTATGATGTGATATTCATTGATTCCATGCCGCATACCGGAATGGGCAAGATAGATTATCTCAAGCTCGCAGAGGACTACAATAATGAAAATAAAAACGAAACTGAAGCTGTCTGAACGATAGACCGGAGGGTAAACAGATGAAATATACAAAAAGAATACTGAGCTTCGTGCTCGTTCTGATAATGGTTTTTGCACTCTGCGCGCCTGCACTGGCCGACAGAAGCTACGAGCCGTATAAATACTACATGTGCGTCGGAGACAGTATCGCCGCAGGCTGCGCGCTCACCAAAGACGGCAGCGAGACCTACTTCGATCAGGAGACCGACGACTATACCACGGTTTATAACCTTGACTACATTTATATAGGCTATGACTACGAAACGGTTCCGACAGCATATCACAGTCTTGTTGCCGATTCGCTGGATGCAAAGCTTTTGCAGTATGCTCGCAGCGGACTGCGCGCCGTGGAATTCAGATACTTCCTCGAGGGCGTCTATAACGATTACGACAAAACACGCATTTGGGGCAATACCTACTTTGACAATGACGGCAACGGCTTTACACTTGCAGACCTCGACGCAATGAATGCGAAGATGAACTACACGGAAGCTGTTAAGAAAACGAACGTCATCAGCGTAAACGTCGGCTCAAACGATGTGTTCTCGTTCACCCTGAACGTTGTCCTTCGTGAGATGACCGAGGATGCAAACAACGATGCCCTCAAGGATATTAAGGACTTCCTCAACAACGGCGGCGCGCTCGGAACGGCTTTCGGCAAGCTCATTGAATACTGCCAGAGCGTCGGCCAGATGGCAAAGCTCACAACTCTTATAACCACGACCTTTGCAAGAGCTTATGAGCAGTTTGAGGAAAACTACGATGCGGTGGTCAAGAAAGTATATGAGCTTAACCCCGATATCACCTTTGTCGCGGTGGGCGTATACAATCCATTCAAGCACTTCCGCCTTTCCGACGGCAGCAATCTTGACCTGAGCGGTCTGGCAGCTCCGATAGTCGCGAGAATAAACGCTCATCTCAAACAGCTTTCGTATAAATACGATAACTTCTATTATTCCAACGTCGTCGGCACCGAGACCTACGACATGAATTACAACGACAGATACTTCTGGGAGTACTTCTCCCTTAAGGTTCACCCGACTCTGGGCGGCCATCAGTATATGGCTGAGCAGATCCTCAGCGTGCTTCCCGAGCGCGGAACTCTGCCGGTTGCCGATGTTCCGGCAGATGCATGGTATTATGACGAGCTTTACTACGCATGGTTCAACGGCCTCATAAAGGGCACGAGCGAAACTACATTCTCCCCGGCGGCAACAACTACCCGCGCCCAGCTCGTGACGGTTCTCTACCGCATGGCAGGTTCGCCGAACGTGAGCGGCCTTACAGAGCCTTTCACCGACGTTTCCGACAACCACTGGGCAAGAGATGCGATAATATGGGCGTATGAAAGCGCGTTCATAAAAGGGTATAATGCAACTACCTTCGGGCCGGAGGACGGTCTTACTCGCGCTCAGCTCGTAACGATATTGCACAGATACGCAGGCTCGCCTGCGGCAAGCGGCGACCTCGGTGTGTTCTCCGACTCTGCCGACATTGCATCGAGCTACCGCAATGCTGTCCGCTGGGCAGTGGCAAACGGCGTAGTCAACGGATACAACGACGGCACCTTCCGCCCTGACACGGTTATAACGCGTGCTCAGCTTGCGGCCATCCTCGCAAGATTTGATCGTATGTGATGCAGCGAAAAAGCTGATAATCATAATCCCCCCACAGATCCGCGGTTCTTCCTGCCATAAAGACTTCCTTTTCTTCCTCACAATGCCGCGGATTAGGCCGGCCACTCATGTGGCCGGCCTTTTCAGCGTATCAAAAAAGTCTGTGACTTTTTTGCACGCTTCAAAAACGCCACATTTTTTGTGAAAACAAGTTTTCACGAAAAATCTCGCTACGCTCGTCAAAAAGCCTGATAAATCAGGCGTTTTTGATGGCTATTAATCCAATTTCGAGTGGGGCCTTTGCCCCCTCGAGCTCCCCTGCTGCTCTATTATCTTTCTTTTGCAGCATAGTTTTTCGACAGCCTGAACGGAGAACAGCAAATACTGTTCTCCGTTTTTTGGTGTTTTTAAGCTTAAAATTACTTGCCGATGTGGAATGCGTTGCCGTCTTTATCCTGGAAGTACTGGTTTGCGTAGTTGTCCTGGATGCAGTGGACGACCTTGGTGAGGATGTCGCAGGTCGGAGTGGGGATGCCCAGCTCTTTGCCGTACTCTGCGATCTTGCCGTTGAGGACGTCGATCTCGGTCTGACGCTGATGGAACAGAGCGTCCTGGCACATGGAGGGATAGTAGTCGCCGATGTTGGTGACGATGTCGGCATGGTCGTGTGCGATGAAATCGTCGGCGTTCATGGGAACACCCTTTGCGGTTGCAACGGCGCAGGTCTCACGGATTACGCCGTGGAACAGCTGCTGGCCCCAAGGATCAGCCTCGACCTCACCGATCTTCAGACGCAGAACCGCGCAGACGGTGTTGACGGTTGCGTTGACGCAGACCTTTTTCCAGATGAATTTGTAGATGTTGTTGTCGGTACCCGGCTCGCCGTCGCGCCAGTAAGCGTCGCAGCCGCCTTCGCGGTAGCACTTGAGCATCTCTGCGCAAGCTGCGTCGTTGAGCTCGCTTCTTACAGCGCCGCCGAAGTTCATCTGAACGCCGCCGGCAGGAGTGGAAACGCAGTGACCGGGTTCGGGCAGTGCGGTGCCGAGAACGCCGGAGCCGATGATGCAGCGCTCTTTCGGGAAGACCTTGAAGAGGTTGTCATCGTTGCCGAGGCCGTTTATGAGGGAAACGGCGACGGTGGTGTCGCCCACGACGGGCAGAGAGTCCTGAATTGCCTGCTCGAGCTGAGTTGCCTTGGTCATATAGATGATGACGTCGACCTTGCCCTCGGCCTCTTCCGCAGCGGCAGAGCTGGTGTAGGTGCGGAAGCCCTTGAGCTGATAATTATAATCGGTGTAAGCACCGTTCTCTTCCTGATGGATGGTGAAGTGCATGCCGTCCTCGGCGACCTTCTTCATGTGAGCCTCATAGCGGTCGATGAGGATCATGTCTGCGCCGCCCTTTTTGAGGTAAGAAGCAAAAACGCTGCCTGCTGCGCCGGAACCATACATTGCAATTTTCATTTTTATTCGTCTCCTTATAAAAATTGATAACTTATTATTGTTTGCAATACTGCTTATCGTAGTTTTGCTGTATTGTCTGGATCATAAGCGTCAGCGCCCCGTTGACGGGGGTGGGGATACCGAGCTCGCGGCCGTAGCGCACGATGGCGCCGTTTAGCAGCTCGACCTCGGTCTGACGCTGGTGGATGAGAACATCCTGTGCCATGGAGGGATAGTATTTTGCAAAGCCCTCTCTGAGTCTTTCAAGCTCTTCGAGCATCTCGCCCCAAAGATCGACGCCCGTAAGTGCCTTGGCTACCGCGCAACCTTCCGCCCATACGCTTTTTATAAGCTCTCTGCCGCTTTCACAGTCGAGCATGGGTCCGACCTTCAGCCGCGTGAGAGCCGACAGGGTGTTGTAGCCGCTGTTTGATATCGCCTTTTTCCATACAAAAGGGCGGATATCCTTTTCAAAGCTTGCAAGGCAGCCGCCGTCGCAGAAGCACTTTTCAAGCGCCTTGCCGGCCCTTTCGGAAAAAGGATCGTTTTCCGAGGCTCCGAAGCGCATTATAACGCCGCTTTCGGGCTTTGAAACGCATTTGCCCGGCTCGGGAAGCTCGGTTCCTATCGTGCCGAAGCCATAGAGGATCCTGTCCGCAGGGACATATTTTTTAAGAACATCGTCGTTGCCGATGCCGTTTTGCAGGGAAACGACGACCGTTTCGCTGCCGATGCAGGGCATAACGGAGGGCATGATGCCGTCGGTTTGCGTGGCCTTTACCATAAGTATGACCATGTCCATAACGCCGATATTCTCGGCGGAATAGGCGGTGCGGAAGCCGGTGAGGAGCTCCTCTCCCGAGGGGGTGACGAAGGTCATTCCGCTCTGCGCGACCTTGTCCATGTGCGCCTTGTAGCGGTCAACGAGCCAAAGCTCTGCGCCGCCTTTATTAAGATATGAAGCAAAAACGCTGCCGGCAGCGCCGGAGCCGATCATAGCTATTCTCATTTTCTGACACTGTTCCTTGGTCAAACACCACCGGTCATCCGGTGGTGTTTGAATTATTCTGATTAATTACTCGATCTCTGCCTTCTTCTCTGCGGAAAGCTTCTTGACCTTGGGAAGACCCCAGATCAGGACGGGCAGGAAGATAACGAGGATTGCGTAGTAGCCGTCGTAGCCGTAAGCGTACTTGATGATGTTGCCGAGGCCGAGCAGGGAGATCGCAAAGCAGATAGCGATGACGATAACGCCGACGATAACACTGCGAGCCTTTTCGCTCTTGATGGTCTTGGGGCAGCAGGCGCCCTGGAAGCGCTGGATCATGGTGAATACGAGGGTGACGCTGGTGGAAACGAAAGCGCTGAACAGCAGAATGCTGAAGATCACCATCAGCCACTTGATGCCGACGAGGGTCAGAACGGTCTGGTTGGGGATGCCGTTTGCTGCGGTGGTAAAGCCTGCAACACTGCCGTCCTGAAGAGCCTTGAGAAGCGGATACCAGCGAGAGAGCATTGCGGTGGATGCCGCAAGAGCAAGGCCGTTCATGAGCCAGCCGAGGATGTTTGCGCGCTTTACGCCCTTGAGGGTCAGGCCTTCGCCTGCTGCGATCATTGCGGGGATGGATACGCACTGGAATGCTGCGTAAACGAGAACGCCGCGCCAGATCGCTTCGCCGGCATTGTCAACATACGGTGCTGCCGTGATACTGTTCTGAGCAAGCAGGTTTGCGCTGATTGCGTCGAAGTCTGCTGCGAAGCCGGCGATAACGACGACTGCGGTGGAGATAAGAATTGCGATGGAAAGAACGGTGGAAGCTGCGATAACAAGCTTTACGCCGAAGATGCTCAGAATGATGAGCACTGCAACGATGATGAGGTTGAAGATGAGCTTGTTTGCGGTGACGGAATAGTCAACGCCGAAGAAGTTTGCAAGAACCTCGCCTGCGCCTGCGACTGCTGCCGCAACTGCCGCCAGAAGAATTACGATGTAGAAGATCTCAAAGAAGACTTCCATCCAGGGCTTCGGATACAGAGCCGAGAAGGTGTCCTTATAATTGGTGAAGCCGTTGAGCTTTGCAAACTTCATAACGGTGTACATCACCAGTGCGAGTATGCCCATTGCGACAAGGGGAAGAACCGCGGCCCACATGCCGTACTGCGCGAAATAGCTTACTACCTGGTTACCGGAGGCGAAACCGCCGCCTACATGGGTGCCGAACCACACCGAGGCGACCGTAAACGCTGCCGCCCATGTGCCCTTGGCTGCTTTGTTGTTCATAATGACTCTCCTTTAAAATGTCTCTTTAAAATGTCTCTTTAACATTGCCCGTTTTGCGGAGCAGCTCCTCAACCGCCCGGCAAAACTCTGGGGTTAATGTTCTTTTCCTACATCTTGTTAAAACCAAAACAAAGTCCCCGCCGCTCCGAAGGAACGCTTCGATAAAACAATTCCTTGGGCAACAGGGCTTCACTGGAGAGAAAAAATCTTGCCGCGGCAGACAGGCGGACGGCTTCTTCGTCCGCTGCATTCCGACGAGTTGTCCTCCCGTGGAATTGTCTTCGCTTTATTTATGGCTTTTTCAAAATGCATGCATATTTTACATGCAAGTTTACAATGCGTCAATATTTCAACCGATAATTTCAATGAAAATCGACTGTCAAAGCTCAAACAAATAGGCCATTTTCGTCAATTTTACTAAAACGAATTAAAAACGTTTAATTTTTTAAAAAAATTAATCCATCTAAATCAAATCGCTATTATTTCAGGTCTTTTTGCATGAATACGGAAAAGATGTGGTAAAAAATTGTTCTGGTCAAAAAAATGTGCAGTTTCAAGGGTTTGCGGCTTTTTTAACAGGATTTCCGAACATAAATGTGCGCAGTTGTTAATTAATGTGCCAAACGGTAAGCCAAATAATTGACAATGTGTATACCTATGTGGTACAATATATTTTAGAGTAATATGCGAGAAGATACATTTAAATATAACAACAATAAACAGGGGGAAAAACTATGGCAAACAGACCTAACATTCTGGCGCTGGCTTCAAAGATCAGCCTGGAAAGCATGACCTACACCGGCATCACCTACAAGGATCCGGAATACAGGATCCTCGAGCCCATCGTCGATGACGATATGTGCTCTGTCATGATGCGTATGCGTCTTGAGAAGGAATTTTCTGCGGCAGAGCTTGCAAAAAAATGCAAAAAGAGCGTTGAATTTGTTCAGGAGCAGTGCGACAAGCTCGTAAATGCGGGTGTTATCCGCGTGCGCTATCGCGGCGAGGAGCCCTGCTACTACTACCCCATCTGGGTGCCCGGCATCATGGAGGGCATCCTCTCCAATCGCGCACAGTGCGATAAGTATCCCGATCTGGGAGCATGCTTCGAGGAATACACACGCATCCGCGTCGGTATGCTTGCCCCGGTTCTCGGCAACGGCGTTAACTTCATGCGCGTTATGCCCGTTATGAGTGCTGTCGAAAGCAACACTCGCACGGCATCCTACGATGAGCTGGCAACCATCATAGAGAAGGCAAAGGCGATTTCCGTCGGCCCGTGCTCCTGCCGCCGTTCACGCCGCCTGATCGGAGAGGGCTGCGGCCATCTTGAAGAGGATATGTGCATGTACCTTAACGACAATGCCATCAACTTCTCCAAGCACGGCGAGCACCGCCTGATCAGCAAGGAGGAGGCTTATGAGGTGCTCAAGCGCGCCGAGGATAACGGCCTTGTCCACGAAGTCAACCAGGCTCTCGGCTTTGACGAGGTAAACGCAATTTGTAACTGCTGCGGCTGCTCCTGCTATGCGCTGCGCATCGCAGAGCTGTTCCGCTCTCCCGACGGCGTAAGCTCGAACTTCATCGCCAAGGTTGATAAGGACAAGTGCGTCGCCTGCGGTCAGTGCGTTGAAAACTGCCAGACCAACGCCGTAAAGCTCGGCCAGAAGCTGTGCACCACCGATCCGCATGTCTCCGACGCATATCAGTCGGATAAGGAAGTGCCCTGGGATAAGAAGAGCTACAACGTCGATTACCGCACAACCCGCACCGACGTCATGGAGTCCGGCACGGCGCCCTGCAAGGCACAGTGCCCGGCGCACGTTCCCGTTCAGGGCTATATTAAACTCGCCGCTCAGGGAAGATACACCGAGGCGCTTGAGCTTATAAAGAAAGAAAACCCGTTCCCGGCAGTCTGCGGCCGCATCTGCAACAAGGCATGCGAGGACGCATGCACGCGCGGCGACATCGACTCGCCCATTGCTATCGACGATATCAAAAAGTTCATCGCCGAGAAGGATCTTGAGTCCAAGCACCGCTTCGTTCCCAAGATGGTCAACCAGATCGGCAAGCCCTATGAGGAGAAGATCGCCGTCATCGGCGCAGGCCCTGCCGGCCTGAGCTGCGCGTACTATCTCGCAGTCAAGGGTTATCCCGTGACCGTTTACGAAAAGGAAAAGGCGCTCGGCGGCATGCTCACCATGGGCATCCCATCCTTCCGCCTCGAAAAGGACGTTATCAATGCCGAGATCAAGGTTCTCAAGGATCTGGGCGTAAAGTTCAAGACCGGCGTTGAGGTCGGCAAGGACATCACCCTTGATAAGCTGCGTGAGCAGGGCTTCAAGGCATTCTACCTCGCAGTCGGCGCGTCCAAGGGCGCAAAGATCGGATGCCCCGGCGACGAGCTGCCCGGCGTTATGACCGGTATCGACTTCCTGCGCGAGGTAAATCTCGGCGAGAAGCCGGCCATCGGCAAGAGCGTTGCAGTTATCGGCGGCGGCAATGTCGCCATCGACGTTGCACGCGCAGCCGTCCGCCTCGGCGCAAAGACCACGATAGTCTACCGCCGCGACCGCGACGCGATGCCGGCAGCAGACGACGAGGTCGAAGAGGCGATCGCAGAGGGCGTGAAGTTCATGTTCCTCGCTTCTCCCGTCGAGATCACCGGCGAGGGCAAGGCCGAGACGCTCAAGGTCGAGGTCATGGAGCTTAAAGCCGGCAAGCCCGTAGGCACCGGCAAGTTTGAGACTCTGCCCGTTTCCGCCGTTATCTCCGCCATCGGCCAGAAGATCGACCTTAACGGCATGGATTTTGCCACCGGCGCAAAGGGCACCGTCAACGTCTCCATGCCCAGCTACCAGACCAGCGTTGCCGACGTTTTCGCAGGCGGCGACGTTGTCACCGGTCCGAAGTTTGCCATCGACGCTATCGCGGCAGGCAAGGAGGGCGCGATCTCCATCCACCGCTATGTGCATCCCGGCCAGTCGCAGGTCATCGGCCGCGACAGACGCGATTATAAGGCAATGAATACCGCAACGGCAGGCATCTCCGTAGCAGGCTTCGACACCGCTCCCAGACAGAAGGCCGCCGACGGCTCGGCCAAGGAAGCCAAGAAGACCTTCAAGGATCTGCGCGGTACCCTCACCGAGGAGCAGATGAAGATCGAGACCTCACGCTGCCTCGGCTGCGGCGCTGCGGTCGTTGACGAGAGCCTCTGCGTAGGCTGCGGTATCTGCACCACCAAGTGCAAGTTCGACGCTATCCACCTCGAGAAGGTCACCGACTATGTCGGCGCACCGTACTTCAAGGCGCTGCTCGGCGCGGCCGGAAACGCTCCGGCAGCAGTCGCAAAGCTCGTCACCAAGAAAATCGCAAGAAAGTAAAGGAGCTGCGTCATGCATGAGATAGGCGTCGTCCGCTCGATGGTCAAGACCGTCACGGACTTTGCCCAAGCCAACAACATCGCCGAGGTCACGGAGATCGTCCTTGACATCGGCGAGCTGTCGCTGGTCATTCCCAAATACGTTGAGGATATCTACCCCGTCGTCGTTGAGGATACCTTCCTTAAAGACACTAAGCTTATCATCAACATCATCCCCGGCATGGCCGAGTGCGACGAGTGCAACGAGCTGTTCAATGTCATTGAGCACGAGGGCTACTGCCCGAACTGCGGCAGCTTTGAAAAAACCATCCTCTCGGGCAAGGATTTCCTCATCCGCGAGATCCACATCCCCGAAGACTGATTTTTAGAGGCGATTTTTTAGAGGCGAATTGACGCAGCTACGGATACGGTGATTGCCGGTGCCCGGTGTCGAGGTTGCGGTGGAAACCGTAACGTTTCGCGTAACACAAGTGCGACACAGCGTTTCTTGCCTGGTTCGGAACAACAAAAAAGCAATAACTGCATCGCACTACAACAGTGCGATGCAGTTTTTTTAGAGGCGCATTGATGCAGCTGCGGATACAGCTATTGCGTCAGCCCGACCGGTGGGTGCCGACGAAACCGGGACAAGCGGCTGCGGCCGCAGCGGAGAGCTAATAGCTGACAGTTAATAGGTTTGGTGTTTAAATTCAACCCCCATTGCCCCCTTGACAGGTGAGCCAATGAGGGTGCGGTGCAAAACTCAGCAACGCACTAACGTAGTGCGAGAGTTTTATGGTTTCCTCTGCACTTTCGATACCGGGATCCCAAGCTCTCCGCCGCACTGCCGGGTTGCGTGGCAGTCGCGGTTTCCACCATTGTCTCGAACCGGGCAACCGCAATGTGCATATCGGTAGGTGCCCCAAAGCGCCACTAAAAAACTCCGAGGGATTTGAAGATAAATGACCAGGCGAACATGGTGAAGCAGCACAGGGCGCTGGTGGAAACGACAATATCTCCGGCAAGCTCATCGTCGCCGCCCATCTGCTGGACCATGGTGAAGGAGGCAATGGCGGTCGCCGAGCCGAAAATGGCGATCATACCGGCAAAGGCGATGCCGCGTATGCCGAGGAAGTAAGCGGCGGTGAGGAAGATACCCGGCATAACGACGAGCCTGCCGAGGCAGACCTCTACGAGATCCTTGATGTATTTATGTATGCCGCCCCATTGGAAGAACGCGCCGAGCATGAACAGCAGCATGGGGTTAGTGGCGGCGCTTATTTGTTTTATGGTGGAAAGCAGCGCCTCGGGCAGGCGTATGCCGAGCAGCTGGAACGCAATGCCGACGATCGTGCCGAGGATGAGCGGATTTTTGAAAACGTCTATGATGATGCCGAGGGCGTTTGGCCTTTTGCCGCTGAACAGCTCAAGCGTCACGACCGCGATCACGTTGAACATCGGAACGACGACGGAGATCAGCACGACGACAGGGCCTGCGTCCGCGCCGGGGACGAGAGCCGTCGCAAGCGGCAGACCGATTATGACAAAATTCGAGCGGTAAATGCCCTGGATCTTAACGCCGCGCTTGGAGGTGCCCTTTTCGGTAAGCATGACGTAACAGAAGGCGAGCGCATACTCGGCAAGGACGCCTGCGGCCGCGAATATGAGCAGCTTCGGCTGCACGGCGCCGGAAAGATCCGAGGTGTAGATGTTGTAAAACAGCATTACCGGCATGAAATAGCGAAACAAAAGCCTGTTGAGCTTGGGAACGTCCTCGCGCTTAATAGCGCCCAGATGCCTTGCAAGGCATCCGAGCGCCATGATGAGAAATATCGGAACGACCGCGTTTAAGCAAACGAAAAAGGCAGTCATTTTTTGTCCTTCCTCTGGAGCTTGTGCTTTTTGCCGTCGGGCGTTTGGATGTAGGTGTTTTCAAGCACCTCGATCGCGCCCTTGCGCCACTCGTCGAGGTATTCCTTGCGCAGCGCGTCGCGCTCGACCGTTTCTTCGGCGGTCAGCTCGCGCTCCTTTTTTATGCGTGCAAGCTCGTTTATTCTCTGAAGCTTTGAATTTTCCATTATTTTATCGTCCCCAATTCGTCAAGAGTTTTTTCAAATGCAGGAATGAAATGCTCAATGAAGTATTCTGCCTCCGGCATGTTGTAAGCATGTATCGCCTCAAGCGTCTGCTTTTCAGCGTTTAGAAATTCGTTATTGCCGGCCTTGCGCTCTTCGATGCATTTGATGTAGGCGCTCAGCTTGTCGGCAGCCTTTACTATCGGGTGCAGCTCGCGCTGAGTCTGCCCCGTCAATATCGGCTCGAAGGCCGGCTGAAGCTCCTCGGGCAGCATGCCCAGCAGTTTTTTCGACGCAATGGTCTCTACGCGGCGGTAAGCGCTCATGATCTCGTCATCGTGGTATTTTATCGGCGTGGGCAGATCGCCGGTGAGTATCTCGCTTGCGTCGTGATACAGCGCAACGGCGGCGCAGGCCTCGGGGTCGCAGTCGATGCCGTAAACGTCGCGGCGAATAACTCCCAGCGCGTGCGCGATCACCGCAACCATGTGGCTGTGCTCCTGAATGTTTTCGTGTATCGAATTGCGCATCAGGCTCCAGCGCTCGATGTAGCGCATGCGCGAGATCAGCGCAAAAAAATTGCTGTCCATTTTCGCCCTCCTCTGTTAAAATCAAATTAATGTTATCACACGGCGCAAATAATATCAAATATTTGCGGAACATTTTTTGCTGAGGCTTCGTCATAGAGACGTTGATCGATCATCATGATCTTGAAAGGGGCATATAAAAATGAAGAATTTTAAGAAAATGATCTGCGCGGCGCTGTGCCTTGCAATGGTGTTCGCGCTGTGCGCCTGCGGCAGCCAGACAAACGATAAAGCCAAGAAGACCAATGAAAACGATAACAACCGGATAGCAAACCCCGTGCATGAATCGAGTGCCGAGAAATTTAAGGCCGCAGGTATCGTCATGCCCGAGATCGACGGCAAAACGCCCGTGTACACAACGATTGACGGAGACGAGACGCTGTATCAGGCAGATTACGGCACATTCACCATCCGTGCACAGAAAACGGATGAACAGAAGGACATCTCCGGTATGAACTATGAGTGGACCGAGGATCCGACAATGACCCTGGAGCTTTTGCAGGGAAACCCCTTATTCAAGCTCGACGGAAAGGGCGCCGGCATCGTTTACTGGTATCTTAACGGCAGCAGCTGGTCTGTCGGCATGACGGAGGGCGCGAGCGTGGACACCCTGAAGAGCCTGTACTTCAAGACCGCAGAGCTGAATCCCGGCGGCGACGGCTTTCTCTCAAACTGAAAAAAGCTCTTTACAAACGCCGCCGTAAGTGGTAATATTACAAGGCTAAGCCCGTGTGCTCAGTGATCGGGAGACCTTTCCTCCCTTTACTTAGCCATTGGGTATATAAAATCATGAAAGGGGTATCATTATGATCACCAAAGAGACCAAGACCGCCGTTATAGAGGCAAACAAGACCCACGAGAACGACACCGGTTCTCCCGAGGTCCAGATCGCTATTCTCACTCAGCGCATCCGCGAGCTGACCGCTCACCTGAAGGTCCATCCCAACGACGACCACAGCCGTCTGGGCATGTACAAGATGGTCGGTAAGCGCCGCCGTCTGCTCGACTACCTCGCAAAGAAGGATATCGAGCGTTACCGCGCAATCATTGCAAAGCTGGGCATCCGCAAGTAAGTCCGGCATTTCCGAAGGGTATGAAGGTTTTAAGCAGGGGACAAGTGAATATGTCCCCTGCTTTTTTCAATGTGTCAAAAGAAGTTTTGGCACATTGAAAAATGAATAGTTAATAATGAATGATGAATAATTGCGGTGTGCCTGTGGCACGGATTTTAATAGCGCCTTTACGCTGATACCGATACGGCTATTGCGTCAGCACGACCGGTGAGTGCCGACCAGACCGGCACATGCGGAACGGATAAATCCGTTCCCTACAAGGGTGCGGCGCAAAAACTCAACACCGCACTAATGGGCAGCGAAACTTTATGGTTTTCTCCATTGTTTCGATACCGGGCAACCGCAAAAACCGTATAAGTATAATCTGAAATCGCCACTAAAAGAGCTTAGTATTTGAAAATAGGTTTCGGGACGGAACCCGTTTTCAAGTGCTATGCTCCGGCGGTTTTTGAAAATAGAAAAATGAAAAGGAGCAAAACAAATGATAATCACGCACAAAGAGTTTCCCGATTACAGAAAGTTTGAGATCGAGTACGAAGGCCGTCCTCTGAAGATGGAAGTCGGCAAGATGGCGGAGCTGTGCAATGCAGCGGTCCTCGTGACTTACGGCGAGACCACCGTTCTCGTTACCTGCACCGCATCGGCACGTCCCAAGGACGGCATTGATTACTTCCCTCTGTCGGTCGATTTCAACGAAAAGCTGTACGCAGTCGGCCGCATCCCCGGCAGCTTCATGCGCCGCGAGGGTAAGCCCAGCCTGCCGGCAGTCCTGGCATCACGCCTGATCGACCGCCCCATGCGTCCCCTGTTCCCGACCGACCTGCGCAACGACGTCGTCATTGCATGCGAGGTCCTGTCCGTTGACCGCGATTGCAGCCCCGAGATCACCGCAATGATCGGCGCATCGGCAGCAGTCAGCATCTCCGATGTTCCCTTCAACGGCCCCATCGCAGGCATAGTCCTCGGCTGGGACGGCGAGAAGTACCTGTTCAACCCCACCCAGGAAGAGCGCAAAACCAACCGCATGACCACCACCATCGCGGCAACCCATAAGAAGATCGTCATGATCGAGTCCGAGGCAGACCAGGTCCCCGAGGACGTAATGTACGAGGGCATCGTTCAGGCTCATGAGCACCTCCAGCCGGTTCTTGACCTCATCGACAAGATGGTCGCGGAGATCGGCAAGCCGAAGTTTGAGTACGAGCATGCTGCATTCGACGATGAGCTGTTCAATAAGCTGGTCGAGAACGAGTTTGCGGGTATGGAATACTGCATGGATACCGACGACAAGAACGTTCGCGAGGCGCGCGTTAACGAGTGGGTCACCGCAATGGAGGAGAAGTACTCCGAGGAGCACCCCGACATGATGCAGTACATGGACGAGATCCTGTACAAGCTGCAGAAGAAGGTCGTCAAGAAATGGCTGCTGGCCGGCAAGCGCGTTGACGGCCGCGCAATGAACGAGATCCGCCCCCTCGGCAGCGAGGTCGGCATTATCCCCAGAGTTCACGGCTCGGCACTGTTCACCCGCGGCCAGACTCAGGTGCTTTCGATAGCTACCCTCGCAACTCTGTCCATGTCCCAGAAGCTCGACACCATCTGGGAAGAGGAAGAGAAGCGTTTCATGCATCACTATAACATGCCCTCTTACTCCACGGGCGAGGCTCGTGCCAGCCGCAGCACCGGCCGCCGCGAATACGGTCACGGCGCACTGGTCGAGAAGGCGCTCGAGAGCGTCATCCCCTCGGTCGAGGACTTCCCGTACACCATCCGCGTAGTCTCCGAGATCCTGTCCTCCAACGGCTCGACCTCGCAGGGCTCCATCTGCGGCACAACGCTGGCTCTTATGGACGCAGGCGTTCCTATCAAGGCTCCCGTTGCCGGCATCTCCTGCGGCCTCATCCAGGACGGCGACGACTTCACCACCTTCATCGACATCCAGGGCGTTGAGGACTTCCACGGCGAGATGGACTTCAAGGTCGCCGGTACCAAGACCGGTATCACCGCCATCCAGATGGACCTCAAGAACGACGGCCTCAAGCACGAGATCGTCAAGGAAGCTCTCGAGATCACCCGTGAGGCCCGCTACCAGATCCTCGACGAGGTCATGCTCAAGGCTCTGCCCGAACCTCGCAAGGAGCTTGCAAAGAGCGCACCTAAGATGATCCAGATGAAGATCAATCCCGACAAGATCCGCGAGGTCATCGGCTCCGGCGGCAAGGTCATCCAGAAGATCACCGCAGACACCGGCTGCAAGATCGACATCGACGACGACGGCAGCATCTTCATCGCATCCGAGGATATCGAGGCATGCCGCGCGGCACGCCAGACCATCGAAAACATCGTTTTCGAGCCTGAGGTCGGCGCACTGTACTACGGCAAGGTCGTCCGCATCATCCCCATCGGCGCATTCATCGAGCTTGCCCCGGGCAAGGACGGCATGTGCCACATCAAGGACCTTGAGTTCAAGCGCACCGAAAAGGTCGAGGACGTTCTCAATGTCGGCGACATGACCTGGGTCAAGGTCACCGAGATCGACGACCGCGGCAGAGTAAACCTTTCCCGCAAGGAAGCACTCAAAGAGCGCGGCGAGGCATAATTAAAGAATCAAAAAACAGCTGTTTATTCTTTGAATAAGCAGCTGTTTTTAAAAAATCGAAAGGAGCTTTGAATGATGGAAAACGAGATCAAGCATGCCAAGAGGCGTATTATTATCGCATTTTCTGTTTTGATCGCCGTGCTGCTGATAATAGCGGCCGCTTTCTGCGTGTACCGCTATCAGCACACGTTTTCGCAGGAAAAGTGGCTTTCGAATGCGGACGGGCGCTACATGATCGTCGACGATATGCTCGAAAAGCACCAGCTCATCGGCATGAGCGAGGCCGATGTCATAGCGCTTCTGGGCGCGGAGGACGGCGACGGGCCTGCCTCCTTCAAGCTCAGCGATAAAAACTATCCGCCGGAGTCCACGCTCGGTACCATCTGGGCGTCGAGTACATGGACAACATGTGGCTCATAATCTCGATAAGCGACGGAATCGTCACGGAATACCTCATCGACGTGACCTGACGCTCAAGCAGGCACTATGAAAAAGCAGCAGGCCTTTCAATGCCCGAAGAAGCTTTTTATTCATACGAGAATCTCCTTTATCAAAGTCCGATTTGCCTGCGCACACCGTTTTTATCAAAATTCTTCTTGAGAGCCGCTTCCACGGGGAAAAGAGTTCCCAGCATCGGCAGCATCTGGATCGCAATGACGATTATTCCGACCATTCCGACGGCCGACGCATCCTTGCCGATCACGAAAAGGAAAGGGATCACGGACAGCGGCAGCATCGCCAGGCCGCACCGAAGCCACAGCTTCCCTATCATCTTATGAGCAAACTCCCATGTGTCCCTGTTCTTCATGGACATCACCGTTCGATAGCCGAAAACCATATTGATGTTTTTTGGGGCTCTGGTCAAAAACAGCTTGCCGAAGCCGACCATTGTCAAAGGGATCAGCAATCCCATGATAAGCATAAATACCCAGAAAGCCATGCCTTTACCTCCTTACTAAACATTGACCTGTCTGCCGCTTTTTCACAGACGTCCTGACACATCTGCCGATATATATTGCGTGGATCCCGTATCCGGACTGTGTGCGCCTTTGTGTATACCTACCCAATATAATTATACCATGCCGGCAGCAGGCCTTTCAATGGCCTAAGAAGCTTTTCTTCCCTCTGCGGGAACATTTCCGCATCCCTCGGCGTCATACAGGCAAAGAACACAAAAGGAGTTGAGAGATCATGACAAAAAAGCTTGCCGCGAGCATTCTGTGCCTTGCTCTTGCTTTTTCGCTCGCAGGCTGCGGCATATTTCGGGGCGCAGCGCCAGAAAACACTCCGGCAGTTCCGGACGACTTCTCGCTGCGCTTTTCATGGTGGTACGACGAGACGCAGAAAAACATCCTGGACACACAGACGGGCAGTATTCAAAAGGATCTTGCCTCGGACGGGACGGCATCGGCGGAGCTTCGCCCCGAGCCGGACTTTTTGCAGCGGCTGTACGAGCTTGTCTGCAAATATCGCCTTACGGATATCGACCGCGAAATGACCTCGCAGGAGCTCGCGGACGATAAATCAAAGGCGGTTTCCATGATCCCGCTCGAGCATTACGAGGTCTCCGTAACACTGAACGGAAGGAGCCTTCTTATCTGCGGCGATCAGACGGCCGTCTACCACATGACCTCGGATGAGGACGCCGCAAATTTCATAAACGCCGTGACCTCCGTTAAGAAGGCCGTGACGGAGCTGCCGGAATGGACGGCCCTGCCGCCCGCAAACGGAGGCTATGACTGAGCCTTAAGAAAACGTTCAGAATATGAATAAACGGTATATTTCGCCTTTATGCTCTTGCATAGAGGCGAAATTTATGCTATCATTTAGCTAATAGTGTTAGCTAAATTGCAAGGAGACAACAATGGACTATTTTTCTCTTGCGGAAAAAATGCTGTCGGTCAGGGCGAGGCTGAGCCATCTCCCGGCCGGCGAGGCTATAAGCGACGCCTGCGGCGGCGAGTTTTTCGCGCTGAGTCTGCTGCTGCTCGACGATGCGCCCGGCTGTCCCTCGGGGCTGAGCCGCAGCATGGGCGTATCGTCGGCGCGCATAGCGGCGCTTTTGAAGCACCTTGAGCAAAAGGGCTGGATCAGCCGCAGCGCCGATGAGCACGACGAGCGGAGGGTCAACGTTTCGCTGACCGATGCCGGGCGCGAGCTCATAAACAGCCGCCGCCGCGAGGCCATAGAGCGCGTCGCGGCGGCACTGCGCTCGCTCGGCGAGGAGGATGCGCACGAATACGTCCGGCTTCAGCAGAAAATGCTCGACGCGCTTTCCGAAGATACCTTCGATTGACAAGAGCGCATACGGTTTCGGCAAGCGATCATTGTTGTGATGCCCGGCAGCTTCGATACCGGGCCGACGCAATAAATGTATCGGCAGAAGCGTTAAAACGCCTCCAAAAAAGTAAGGAGTGATATTATCAGAAAATCAGTTGAATTTGGGAGCAATCACACTGCGATAGTCGAAAAAACGCGCGAGGCGGCGGTCTCGGTGCTGCCGATAGTCGCGATAGTCATAGTGCTGTGCCTTTTTGTGATGCCGATGCAGGCCGATCTGCTGCTGTGCTTTCTCATCGGCGGACTGCTGATAGTTGCCGGTATGGGACTGTTTTCACTGGGCGCGGAGCAGGCGATGATGCCCATCGGCTCGAAGATCGGCACGGCGCTGACAAAAACCAAAAATCTGCCGCTCATCCTCGGCGTGAGCTTCCTGCTGGGCTTTGCGATAACCGTGGCCGAGCCGGATCTTCAGGTGCTTGCGCAGACCGTTCCGCACATAAAAAGCAGCGTGCTGCTCATAACCGTCGGCGTGGGCGTCGGATTTTTCATGACGGTGTGTATGCTGCGCATCCTCACCGGCGCAAGCCTGCGCTGGCTGCTCATAGCCTGCTATGCGCTCATTTTTGTGCTGGCCGCGTTCACCGACCGCAATTATCTGAGCATCGCGTTCGACTCCGGCGGCGTCACCACCGGGCCGATGACGGTGCCGTTTATCCTCGCGATGGGGCTTGGCGTTTCGATGATACGAAGCGACCGCTCCGCCGAGGCCGACAGCTTCGGCCTTGTCGCGCTGTGCTCGATCGGGCCGATACTCTCGGTGCTCATCCTCGGTTTTTTCTATAACGACAGCGAGGCGACCGCCGGCGTCAGCGCCGCCGCATTTGCCGACACGCGCGAGATCGGCTCGGCATTTATCTCGGCTATACCCGAGTATATGGCCGAGATGGCCGTCGCGCTGCTGCCGATAGTTGCGATATTCCTTATCTTCCAGCTGTGTCTGCTGCGTCTGCACGGGAGGCCGCTTGCAAAGATACTCATCGGCATTGTCTACACCTATGTCGGCCTTGTGCTGTTCCTCACGGGCGTGAACGTCGGCTTTTCGACCCTCGGCGCGTCGCTGGGCGCGGCGCTTGCCGAAAGCGGAGCCAAATGGCTGCTCATTCCGCTGTCGATGCTGCTCGGCTGGTTCATCATTTCCGCAGAGCCTGCCGTCGGCGTTCTTGAAAAGCAGATCGAGCAGGTCAGCGCCGGCGCGATACCCGGCAGGGCGATAAAGCTCAGCCTTTCCGTCGCCATTGCGTTTGCCATGGGCATAGCCATGCTGCGCGTTGTGACGGGCATAAGCATCATGTGGTTTCTCGTGCCGGGCTACGCGATCGCACTGGGGCTGTCGTTTTTCGTGCCGGACATCTACACCGCGATCGCCTTCGACTCCGGCGGCGTTGCCTCCGGCCCAATGACGGCGACCTTCATGCTGCAATTTATGATGGGCGCATCCACGGCGCTCGGCGGCAATGTGCTCAGTGACGCTTTCGGCGTTGTCGCAATAGTCGCGATGATGCCGCTGCTGTCGATCCAGGTGGTCGGCGTCTTGTTTGAAAAGCACGCAAAGCGCAGCGAGGCGAACGAAGAAGTTTACGGAGACCTCGATATCATCGAGCTGTGGGAGGAAGCGATATGAACTACGTTATATCAATAATTAACCCCGAGGCGCTCGATACGCTGTGCGCGATATGCGCCGAGTTAAAGCTGCCGATGACGGTGGTCATGCACGGGCGCGGCACGGCCGTGCAGAGCATGATGGATCTTCTCGGCATCGAGTCGAACGAAAAGCGCGTCGTCATGACCGTTGCCGACAGCGATAAAACAAAGCAGCTCATCGCCGACCAGCGGCGCAGGCTGCATCTGGGCGTTCCGGGTCACGGCATCGTCATTGCCGTGCCGGTAAAAAGTATTGGAGGTGGAAAGGCCTTGGCATATCTTAATCAGGACAACAAAAACGTGAAGCAGGCGCCTGCGCTCAGCTTCGCTTACGAGCTTATAGTCGCGATCACCAACGAGGGCTGCACCGATATGGTCATGAACGCGGCGCGCGCCGCCGGTGCGCGCGGCGGCACGACTTTGCACGGCAAGGGCACCGGCGAGAAGGATCCGCATTTTTACAACATCACCCTCGCCGAGGAGAAGGAGGTCGTCCTCATCGTTGCCGCGGCCGAGCAGAAGTCCGAGATCATGACATCTATAATCAAAAAGGCCGGGCCCGACACCGAAGCCGGCACGATAGCCTTTTCTCTCCCCACGACCGAAGTCGCCGGCTTTTCTTTTTAGTGGCGAATTGACGCACCTACGGATACGGTGATTGCGCTTGCCCGGTTCGAGGGTGCGGAGAAAACCGCAGTTGCCTCGCGTAACGTCAGTGCGGTGCTGAATTTTGCACCGCACCTCATTGGCTCACCTGTCAAGGGGAGCAGGCAGCTTTGCTGCCGAGGGGTTGAATAAAAAAGCCATTAACTGTCAGCTATTACCTCTTCACTGCACCAACGGTCGCTTTTAGGGAACGGGCTTGCCCGTTCCGCCTGTACCGACTTTGCCGGTACCAAAATCTATTGCTCGTAGGGAACGGATTTATCCGTTCCGCGTGTTCCGATTTTGTCGGCACCTAAATATATAGTCGTAGGGGCGGCCATCGGCCGCCCGTTTTTTATAATGTGGCGGTTAGCACCGCAGATTTAATAACACCTCATCCGTCACCAAAGTTTTTTTAGAGGCGCATTCACAATGTACCGATACGTTTTTTGCGGTATCCCGACCGGTAAGTACAGGTAAAACCATCACAGAGGAACGGATGAATCCGTTCCCTACAACGCTGTTTTCGGTGCCGACCATACTTCAACACACGGAACGGATAAATCCGTTCCCTACGAGGATGCGCCGAAAACTCAGCAGCGCACTAATGTACGGCGAGGCAAATACGGTTTATTCCAATATCCCGAACCGGGCCACCAGAGATATATGTATCCGTAGGTGCCTCAATGCGCCACTAAAAATAGACAGGGGGAGGATTGTTTGGTATAATGAAGCGTTAGAAATTTTCAAGGCGGTGGAAGAATGCTCAGAATACTCTACGGCACGGCAGGCACGGGCAAAAGCGCGGCGATCATGGACGAGATCCGCCGCGGCGCGGACAGCGGCGAGCGGTACGTCCTGCTCGTTCCCGAGCAATACAGCCACGAGGCCGAGCGCGAGCTGTGCGCCGTGTGCGGCGACGGCCTGTCGCTGTACGCCGAGGTGCTGTCGTTCACGGGGCTTGCGCGCGAGATAAGCTCCGAGTGCGGCGGCGCGGCAAACGAATACCTCGACAAGGGCGGCAGACTTTTGTGCATGGCACTGGCTGCCGACGGGCTGTATTCGCGGCTGCGCGTTTACGGCGCGGCGCGGCGCAAGGCCGAGCTTCAAACGATGCTGCTCGGCGCCGTGGACGAGTTCAAAAGCGCCTGCGTGACGGGCGAGCGGCTTATGCAGGCTTCCGAAGCCTGCGAGGGCGCGCTGGGCGATAAGCTGCACGACCTGGGGCTTATACTCGAGGCGTATGACGGCGTTGTCGCAAACGGAAGGGCAGACCCGTCCGACCGGCTGAGCGTGCTTGTCGGGCAGATCGGGGAATGCTCAATGGATGAGCGCACCCACGTGTTCGTTGACGGCTTCACAGACTTCACCGCGCAGGAGCGCAGAGTGCTCGAGGCGCTGCTTTTAAAGGGCGTGCGCCTTACCGTGTGCCTCGGCTGCGACGAGCTGCACGGCGGAAGCGAGGTCTTTGCGCTCAGCCGCATAACAGCCTCGGCGCTTTTGAAATTTGCCGCCGATAACGGCGTCAAGGCGCAGACCGAGCGCCGCGACGGCGAGAGCACCAAGGCAAAGCCGCTCGGCGAATTTTGCGAAAACATGTTCAGCTACCGCGCCGTCGAGGCCGGCGACGCGCAAGGCCGCATCAAAATAATAAACGCAGCCGACACAAACGCCGAGTGCGAGTTTGCTGCCGCCGAGGCGGTGTCGCTCGTGCGCGACACGGGCTGCCGCTGGCGCGATATCGCCGTGTGCGCCAAGGGCTTTGACGATTATCGCCTGCCGCTGGAGTCGGCATTTTCACGCTTTGGCGCGCCGATATACACTGCGCGCAAGGCCGACATGCTATCAAAGCCGCTGCCGATGCTTATCGAGTCGGCGTATGAGATCATCCTCGGCGGCTGGGAGGCCGACGATGTGTTCGACTATCTGCGCACGGGCTTCGGCGGACTGAATACAGACGAGTGCGACGAGCTTGAAAACTACGTTTTCATGTGGCAGCTGCACGGCTCGGCGTGGACAAGAGCCGAAAATTGGCGGCTGCACCCGGAGGGCTACGGCAAGCAGCCGGACGAGGCGTCCGAGCAGACGCTTGAGCAGATAAATCTTCTGCGCGAAACGGCGCGCCGGCCGCTTATGCGCTTTGCCGAAAACGCCGCTGCCGCCACGACCGCGACGGAGCAGGCGCAGGCTCTGGCAAGCCTTTTTGAGGATCTGCACCTTGCCGATAAGCTTCAGGCGCGCGCCGAGGCGCTGGAGAAAGACGGCCGGGCCGCAGCGGCGCAGGAATACGCCCAGCTGTGGGATATAACGGTCGGCGCGCTCGAGCAGTGCGCGGCGGTGCTCAGCGACACTCCGGCGGACGCGGAGTATTTCGGCCGCCTGTTTTCGCTGATGCTCTCGCGCTACGATATCGGAACGATCCCGGCCTCGCTCGACTGCGTGACGGCCGGCGAAATGGACCGCATGCGCCGCCGAAACATTAAGCACCTGATCGTCCTCGGCGCAACGGATGAGCGCATCCCCGGCACGGAGGCGGACACCGGCGTTTTCTCGACCGATGAGCGGCGCAGGCTGCTTGAAATGGACATCGACCTCGGCGGCGTCGGAGACAGCGAGCTGTGGCGCGCGTTTTCGGTCGTGTACAATTGCCTGACGCTGCCGTCGGACAGCCTGAGCTTTTGCTATGCGCTCACCGACGGCTCGGGCGCGCAGCAGCGCCCGGCGTTTGTCGTTAACCGAGCAAAGGCCATGTTCGGAATAGATATCTGCGAGTTTGACATTGATATGGCGCGCCTTAACGCCACAGCTCCGGCGCTGGAGCTTGCCGCGCAGTCGCTGCACGGCGGCGGAGCGTGCGCGGCAAGCGCGGCCGAGTTTTTCGCCCGGCACGAGCCGGAGCGCCTGCGCTCGCTTGAAGCGCAGGCAAACCGCAGCCGCGGCAGTCTTTCGCGTGCGTCGGTCAGGGCGCTTTACGGCGAAAAGCTGCGTCTTTCGGCCTCGAGGATAGATAAATTTGCGTCCTGCCGCTTTGCTTACTTCATGCAGTACGCGCTCAAGGCAAAGCCGCGTGAGCCGGCAGGCTTCACAGCGCCCGAGATGGGCACGTTTATGCACAGGATCCTGGAGCAGGTCTCGCGCGAGGCCGCCTCAATGGGTGGCTACAAGAGCGTTGACGACGAGACCGTTACGCGGCTGTGCGATAAATACATCGACGAATACATCACGCGCGAGCTTAACGATTTTCGCGATAAAAGCAAGCGCTTTGAATATCTTTTCCGCCGCCTGACCGGCAGCGTACATCGGATAGTGCTCGATCTTGCCGACGAGCTGCGCCGCAGCGATTTTCAGCCGCTGTCGTTTGAGCTTGACTTTGCCGACACGCCGCAGCTTCCGCCGCTTGAGCTTGGCGAGGGCGAGGATAAGCTCGTGCTCACCGGCATTGCCGACAGGGTGGACGGCTGGCTGCACGAGGGCAAGCTGTATCTGCGCGTTGTCGATTACAAAACAGGGCGCAAGAAATTTGACCTCTCGGACGTGCTGTACGGCATGAACCTGCAAATGCTTCTGTACCTTTTCTCGCTGGGCGAGAACGGAAAGCTTCTGTACGGCGAGGAGATCGTCCCGGCCGGAGTGCTGTACGTTCCGGCGCGCGACGGAGTGATAAGCGAGGACGGGGATATAAGCGACGCCGAGCTTGAGAAAAAGCGCAGCAAGGGTCTGCGCCGCAGCGGCCTTGTGCTCAGCGATCCGGAGGTCATCCGGGCGATGGAGCATGCCGACACGCCGAAGTATATACCCGTTGATTTCAAGAAAAACGGCCCTGCCGGCGACGCGCTCGTTTCGGCAGAGCGCCTGGGCACGCTCGCCCGGCATATCGACCAAACGCTGTGCGAAATGGCGTCGGAGCTTCGGCGCGGCAGCATAGCTGCCGACCCTTACTATGCCGGACAGCAGGAGAATGCCTGCATAAACTGCGATTATTTCGACGCATGCCGCTTTGCCGACGGCGAAAACGGCGAGAGCATGCGATCTACTCCGCACCTGCCTGCAACGAAGGTGTGGAGCGTTCTGGAAGGAGGCGGGGAAGATGGCGAGGTTTGAGCCGACAGCATCGCAGAAATGCGCGATCGAGGAAACCGGGCGCGCCGTGCTTGTTTCGGCGGCGGCCGGAAGCGGAAAAACAAGGGTGCTCACCGAGCGCCTGCTTAGCAGAATAGAGCATGACGCGGATATCGACAGCTTCCTGGTCATAACCTTCACCAAGGCCGCGGCCGCAGAGCTTCGCAGCCGCATACTCGACGAGATATCCGAGCGCCTTGCCGCAGATCCCGATAACCGCAGGCTCAAGCGGCAGAGCGCATTGTGCGCCAAGGCGCAGATCGGCACGATCGACTCGTTCTGCCAGAGCTTCCTGCGCGAAAACTGCCACGCGGCGCAGCTTTCGCCGGAGTTCAAGGTCATCGAGGAGGACAGGGCGGAGGCGATAAAGCAGCGCGTTATCCAGCGCGTGCTCGATGAGTGCTACGAAGCGCCCGACGAGGGCTTTAAGCTCCTTGCCGACACGGTGGGGGCCGGTCGGAGCGACGATCGCCTTGCGGAAACGGTGCTTGCGCTGCACCGCAAAACGCAGAGCCACGCGCGCCCTGCAAAGTGGCTGGGCGAGCAGCTGGAGGCAATAGAAGCCGACGCCGACGACGCAGGAAAAACCGTCTGGGGCGCGGAGATCCTTGAGGAGGTCAGCGCCTCGGCGCAGTACTGGGCGCAGAGGATGGACGATGTTTGCCAAAGAGCGGCCGAAAACAAGGTCATCGCCGAAAAATACGGCCCGAGCTGTGCGGATACCGCGCTTTCGCTGCGCTCGCTCTCGCGCGCGTGCGCCCTCGGCTGGGACAGGGCGCGGCAGGAGCTGCCCGTAAGCTTCCCAACGCTCGGCAGGCTTTTGAATTCGCCAGACCCCGAGCTTTCCGAGTATGTAAAGCAGGTGCGCGCTCTTTGCAAGAAAGACTGCGAAAAATTCACGAAAATGCTCTCGGACGACAGCGAAAAGCTCCTGAGCGACATGCGCGCCTCGGCGCCTGCCATGCGAGCGCTCATTGAGCTGACCCTGCGCTTTGACAGAGCCTACTGCGCCGAAAAGCGCCGCAGGGCAGAGGTCGATTTTGCAGACCTTGAGCACCTTACCGCCCAGCTTCTGACGAACGAGGACGGAAGCCCGACAGCCCTTGCACGCGAAACCGGCGCGCGCTTTTGCGAGATAATGGTCGATGAGTATCAGGACGTAAACTCCGTTCAGGACGAGATATTCCGCGCACTTTCAAGGGATGGGAACAACCTGTTCATGGTCGGCGACGTGAAGCAGTCGATCTATCGCTTCCGCCTTGCCGATCCCCTGATATTCACCGATAAATATGAAAAATACGCATTTTTACCCGATGCGTGCGAGGGCGAGCCTGTGAAGATAATGCTTCAGGAAAACTTCCGCTCGCGCCGCGAGGTGATCGACGGCATAAACGGCGTTTTTGAAGTCTGCATGTCGAAAAAACTCGGCGAGGTCGATTACGACGAAAACGCGCAGCTTAAATGCGGCGGAGTTTACGACGATGAGGGCACAGCTCCGGAGCTTGTTCTCATCGATGTCAGCGCCGACGAGGACGATCTGCGCGGCAAGGCCGAAAAGGAGGCCGCCGCCGTTGCCGAGAAGATCCTTGAACTCATGCACTCGGGCATGACGGTAAACGGCCGCGCGCTCGGCTACGGGGATATCGCGCTGCTCATGCGCTCGGCAAACTCCGTAGGCGAGACCTACCGCCGCGAGCTTATCCTGCGCGGCATACCCGTTGCGGCAGGTCAGGGAGGCAGCTTCTTCGGCTCGACGGAGATAGCCTCGCTTATGAGCCTGCTTGCGGTTATCGACAATCCGCATCAGGATGTTGCGCTCATCGCGATGCTGCGCTCCGGCGCATTCGGCTTTTCCGCCGATGAGCTGACGGAGATACGCCTTGCCGACCGAAATTCGGATTTTTACACGGCGCTCAAAGCCGCCGCGCAGGATAACGAAAAATGCGCGAATTTTCTGAAGACGCTCGATAAATTGCGCTCGCGCGCTCCCGAAATGTCGATCGACGAGCTTTTGATGTTTGTCTATGATGAGCTCGACCTCATGGCGCTTTGCGCCGCCATGCAGGATGCGCCGCAGAGGTGCGCTAACATGCGCATGATGCTCACGCTTGCAAAGCGCTTTTCCGCCGGCGGATTTCGCGGACTGCACCGCTTCTGCCGCTGGCTCAGGCAGCTTGCCGAGCGCGGCGGAGACATGGGCGCGGCATCATCCGACGATGCGGTGAAGATAATGACCATCCACAAATCCAAGGGACTTGAATTTCCGGTCGTTTTTGTGTGCGATACCTCTCGCAGGTTTAACGATGCCGACCTCCGGCAGACAGTGCTCGTTCATCCCGAGCTTGGACTCGGCGCCAAGATCTACGACACCGCGCGCAGGCTCGAATATCCCGGCCTTGTGCGCAGCGCGATAAAGCAGCGGCTGCGGCGCGAGCAGCTTTCCGAGGAGATGCGCCTTTTATACGTCGCGCTCACGCGCGCGCGCGAAAGGCTCATTGTTACGGCGGCGATAAAGCATCCAGAGGAAAAAATGCAGAAAATGATGCTGCAATGCACGCGCCCCATGTCACCGGAGATACTGCTTAATGCATCGAGCATGGCCGAATGGATGATCTATGCTCAGCTGAGCACCGAGGATGAAAAATTCCGCCTGAGCTTTTTGAGCACGGAGGCTCAGGAGGCGCAGCAGGATATCGAAGCCACGGCGGATATTGCCTGCGCAGACCCGGAGCTTGTTGCCGTGCTTGAGAAAAACGCCGCGTTTTCGTATCCGCATGCGGCCGCGTCCGTGCTGCCCTCGAAGGTCACGGCAACGGAACTGAAGCGCCTTGAAGCGCCCGACGAGGAGGCGCAGAGCATCGTGCCGATGCAGCATGCTCATTTTCGCGCGCCCCGTCTCGGCGGCGGGGATAAGCTCAGCCCCACCGCGCGCGGCACGGCGACGCATATGCTTCTGCAATACATCGACTATGAAAAAACAGGCACCGAGCAGGAGATACGCGAGGAGCTTGCGCGGCTGACCGCAGCGCGATTTTTAAGCCCCCGGCAGGCCGAGGCCGTCGATACCGGCAGCATACTGCGCCTGTTTTCCTCGCCGCTCGGCAGGCGCATAATGTCGGCCGACGCGCGAAAGCGCGAGTTTAAGTTTTCGATCCTTTGCCCGGCGGAAAAATTCTTCCCCGGCGGCGAGGGCGAGAGCGTGCTCATGCAGGGCGTTATCGACTGCATGATCGAGGAGAACGGCGAGCTTACGATAATCGACTATAAAACCGACCGAGTCCGCGGCGAGGAGACCGCCGAGCGCGCCGAAAGCTACGCAAAGCAGCTTGAGGCCTATGCCTATGCCGCGCAGCGGATGACCGGCAAGCCCGTGCGCGAATGCGTTTTGTATTTCTTATATTCGGGCGAAACCGTAAAAAGTTCTTGCAAATAGCAAAGTGCTGTGCTACAATTACCTTTGCGTCTTGTAACCACGCTTTTTGCGTGCTCAAGATAGCCTACGACGAGGAGATATGAACAATGAAGGCAGGAATCCATCCTAACTATCAGCCCACCGTTATAAAGTGCGCTTGCGGCGCAACCATCGAGACCGGCTCGACTCGCCCCGGCATCACCGTCGAGATCTGCTCGAAGTGCCACCCCTTCTACACCGGCAAGCAGAAGCTGGTCGATACCAGCGGCCGTGTTGATAAGTTCAACAAGAAGTACGGCATTAAGTAATTTAAAATTACAAAGTTTAAGACCGCGTCCGGTTGGACGAGGTCTTTTTCTATTTCTCTGTTATCGGGATGCTGATCTCGGTGACGAATTTTTCGGGGTCGCAGATTCTCTCGCGAGATACCGACGCCGACCTTGCCGAGAAAAACAGCCGTGTCCTGCGCGCTGTCGAGCCTGCGTATGGGAAGCTCCATGTCAAGCGAATCATCAATACTCAGCGGTTTTTCGACCCAGACAAGGCGGCAGGGCGGCAGCATTTTCACCTCGATCACGTCAAGCGGAGAGCTGCGCGCGTCGCTTATCATGCGCAGACGGCTGTTTATCTTGCGCTCGATAACGGCAAGCTCGCGCTGCTTTTCCAGAATCTCTTCCTTTTGACGGCGGAGCTTCTGCTCAATGACGTCAACATCTCGGTTTTGGAGAAAATCGCCGATCGAGCCGAGCGGCATATCCAGCATGCGCAGATAGCGCACGGTGTTAAGCGGCTCGAACTGCCGCACGCTGTAGTAGCGATAGCCCGTGTCGGGGTCTGTGTACTCGGGCGTGATAAGCCCCAGCGTTTCATAGTGGCGCAGCGTACCGGTGCTGAGGTTGAAAAGCCCGGCAACGTCGCCTATGGAAAACAGCTTGCTTTTATCCAAGAGCATGCACGTCCTTTCCGCGGCGGCATATTATTCTGTATGCGACGATGCAGATAAGAACCTGCAAAATCGAGCCTGCCGCCGTTGCAAGCCCCATCGGGAGCAGCGTCGCAGGGTACATTTTCGACATCAGGTATGCGCCCGGAACGCGCACAAGCGCAACGCCCGAAATGTTGTGGATAAACGAGATCATCGACTTGCCGCAGGCGCAGAAATAGCCGCTGAAGCAGAAGTGGATGCCTGCAAACAGACAGTCGAAGATGTAGCCGTGCATATACTGTCCGCCGGCGGCGATAACGCCCTCATCCGGCGTAAACAGGCCGACCACCGGCTCGGCGATAAACTGGAACAGGGCGCTGACTATGACGCCGAAGCCGACGGCAATGCCGATTGCGTACCACATGGTCTGCTTTGCCCGGCCGTAGTCCCCGGCGCCGATGTTCTGCGCGCCGATGGCGGACACCGTCGAGAGCATCGACGACGGAACAAGGAACAGAAAGCTTATGATCTTTTCGACTATGCCGACCGCTGCGGCATCGGTAAGGCCGCGGAGATTTGCGATAACGGTTATGAGGATGAACGCGACCTGGATAAGCCCGTCCTGAAGCGCAACGGGCATGCCGATGCCGAGTATCTGCCCCATAACGTCGCGCCGGGGGCGAAGATCGGCGCGCGAAACGGCAACGCTCCTGCGGCGGCGGATGGCGATAAATGCAACGAGCACGCTTATCGCCTGCGCAAGCGTTGTGCCCAGCGCAGCGCCGACGGGGCCGAGGCGCATCGCACCCATGAACAGATAGTCGAGCGCAATGTTTGCCGCGCAGGCCACCGCAATGAAATACATGGGGCTTTTGCTGTCGCCCATGCCGCGGAAAATGCTGCTTATGATGTTGTACGCGGTTATAAACGGGATGCCGATAAAGCACACGGTGAGGTACCGCGCCGTGCCGTCCACGGCCTCGGCCGGAGTTGACATCACGGAAACGATGGGATCGACCAGCAGCACCAGCGCCGCCGTCAGCACGACGGAAACGAGCATGAACAGCGTAACGGTGTTTCCCACGCAGGCGGACATGCGCTTTTTGTCGCCGGCTCCGACCGCGCGGCCTATAGACACCGTCGTGCCCATAGCAAGTCCGACGATCATGACCGTCAGCATGTGCATGACCTGGCTGCCGACGGAAACCGCCGTTGTCGATGCAACGCCCTCATATTGGCCTATAATAAATAAATCCGCCAGTCCGTAAAGGGTCTGGAGGAAGTAAGACAGAAAATACGGCAGCGAGAAAATGACGATGTTTTTGAAAACGCTGCCCGTTGTAAGATTGCGCTCCACGGTATATCACCTCAAAAAAGTATGACGAGGGCCGTCCTTAACGAAACCGCAAAATACATTTTGTGCCCATAGACAATTAAAAACGGATTGGCCCTCGCCACGCTTATATTAAACTCTACAATTATTGTAGAGTCAAGATTTTTTTGCTATAAAAAGAGTGATATGACAAATATGCATTACAGCGCGCATTGTTTTTGCCGAGCCTATTGAAAACTGTCGGCGGCGGTGATATACTGCCTCAGTTCCGTTTGAAAAGGGTGAGGCACATATGGAAACAACAAAGCTTTTCGGAACCGAAAAAATAAGCAAAATTTTATTCAGGCTTGCGCCGCCTGTTATGCTCGCGCAGCTTATTCAGGCGCTGTACAACATTATTGACAGCCTGTTTGTCGGCAGGTATTCCGGATCGGGCCTGACCGCACTGTCGATCATCTATCCGATCCAGCTTCTGATGATCGCGCTTGCCGTGGGCACGGGCGTGGGCATAAACACCGTCATGGCCGCAAAGCTTGGCGTCGGCGAAAACGAAAAGGCCGACGAATACGCCGGCGTGGGAACTCCGCTGGCCGTTTTTCTGTGGCTTTTGTTTGCCGCGATATCGTGGTGCGCCATGCCTGCGTTTGCAAAAATGTCCACCGATGACCCGGCGATAATCGCCGATGTGGTCGTTTACGGCAGGATAGTCTGCGTTTTCAGCTTCGGACTTTTCCTCGAGAGCATCTGGACAAAGGTGCTGCAGGCAGGCGGCGATATGAAAACCCCGATGATCGCACAGATAGCCGGCGCGGTCGCCAATATTATATTGGATCCGCTGCTGATCTTCGGCATGCTCGGCCTGCCGGAAATGGGCATTTCGGGCGCTGCCGCCGCAACGGTCGCCGGGCAGATAGTCGCGGCGCTGATCGTCATGAAAAAGGGTTTCCGCAGATCTCCCGAAAGGGCGGTATATCCGCACCACATCGGCGAGATATTCCGCCTCGGTGCGCCGAATATTCTGATGCAGTCGGCGTATACGTTTTACATATTTGGACTTAATCTTATCCTGGCGGCGTTTTCCGACCAGGCGGTGACGGTTCTCGGCCTTTACTACAAGTGGCAGAGCTTTTTCTTCATCCCCTTGGGTGCCATGCAGACCTGCATCGTGCCGGTCATAAGCTTCAACTATGCCTCGCGCAACATTGATCGCTGCAAAAAGACGCTTTGGGCCTCCGTATGCTTCGGAATAGCGCTCATGGCGCTGGGAACGCTGTGCTTTGAGCTTATCCCGACCCAGATGCTCCGCGCGTTCAGCTCCGATGAGGCGGTCATTGATATCGGGCGCGTTGCCTTCCGCATCATCGGCGTAAGCTTCCTGCCGCTGGTGACGTCGCTGACGTTCCCGGTGTTTTTCCAGGCGGTCGGCTCGAGCATGAAAAGCTCCGCACTGACTGTCATCCGCACGGTCGTGCTGTTCGTGCCGCTGGGGTATGCGTTCTCGCGCATCGGCCTTAATTGGTTCTGGCTGACCTTCCCCGTGACCGACACCGTCACAAGCATCGTCGGCCTTGTGTTTTACAGGCAGTTTCTTAACAGCGACTATGTCAAAACTCCGCCTCTCGGCGCGGCTCAAAGCATTGCCGCACCGGTGCTGAAGCCCTCGGCGCCCGGAGTTATCATAACCATTGCCCGCGAGCACGGCTCTTCCGGAAAGCAGATCGGCAAGCTCGTTGCCGAAAAGCTGGGAATACCGTTCTATTACAAGGAAATGATCGCGCTTGCCGCCCACGAAAGCGGTCTTGATCAGGAGTTCATTTCCGATGTACACAAAAATTCGCCGGATATCCTGCGCGAACTTTATCTGAGCACGCGCGTCGTGCAGCACGCGATCGAGGCGCAGGAGAAGATCATAAGGAAGATCGCAGACAACGGAAGCTGCGTCATCGTGGGCAGAAGCGCAGACTATGTCCTGAAGGATTATGAAAACGTCGTGCGCGTGTTTGTCCATGCGCCCATGGAATTTCGCATCGGCAGAGTCAGAGAGGTTTACGGCGACACGCTCAAGGAGGCCAAGCGCAATATCCGCCGCTCGGACAAGGCGAGAGCCGCCTATTATAAGCACATCTCCGGCATGCGCTGGGGCGAGGCCAAAAACTATGAGTTGACGGTTGACTCCTCCGTTGGCACGGAAAAAAGCGCGGAGATCATTTTGGCCTATATTTCGGCACACGAGCGCAAAAAATCCTCACCGGTAAGGTGAGGAGTTTTCCGTTGCTTTATATTATGATCCCCTCGCAGTGGTCGATCTCGTGCTGGATTATCTCGGCGGTAAAGCCTGTGAAGGTCTTGGCGCGGTTTTGCAGCTTTTCATTTTGCCACTGTACCCTTATCGAACGCCATCGCTCGGTTTTGCGCGTTCCGACAAGCGACAGACAGCCCTCCTCGGCCTCATACGGGTCGAGCTTTTTTATTATTACGGGGTTGAGCATGATCGTGTATTTTCCGCCGTTTTCAAAGGCAATGATGCGCTTGTTGACCCCGATCATGTTAGCCGCCATCCCGACGCAGCCGTACTTGTGGGCAATCAGCGTATCCAAAAGATCCTGCGCAATGCCGAGATCATCCGCCGTGGCCGGCTCTGCCTTCTGCGCAAGAAAAGCCTCGTCTTTGCAAATTTCGCGAATCATATTGTGTGTCCTCCTGCAAATTAAAAAGTCTCCTGATGTTGTTTCATTATCCTACATTGGGAGACTTTTGTCCATTGCATAGTTTCGAAGGCCTGAAAAAAATTCCGCTGCGCTTCCGGCCGAAAAATAATTTTATTCCTCCCTTGACAGCGAGGGGGCAAAGTATTATACTCCAAACTAACGAATGTTAGTTAGCTTGGAGGGCATATGAAACAGGAGGACACAAAGCAGAAGATACTCGATAAGGCGCTGGAGCTTTTTTCGGAGTACGGTTACGATTCGGTCAGCGTCGGGCAGATCGCACAGGCGGTCGGGATAAAGGCTCCGTCGCTTTACAATCACTTTCCCGGCAAGCAGGCGATATTCGACGCGATAGTCGAATCGACGGCCGCGCGCTATGCCGAGGGGACGGACAGGCTCTCGGTCCATGTTCAGGATGCCCGGCGCGACGTTCCCGAGTTTTCGCAGATAACGGCAGACGAGCTTTTTTACAAGCTCAAACAGGTTTTCCTGTACAGCCTGCACGATGAGCCGATAAGCCGGTTCCGGCGCATGATGACGATCGAACAGTTCCGCTCGCCGGAGCTTGCGCGGCTGTATTCCCACCGATACGTCGAACGGCTGGTCGATTATCACGCGGCGATATTCCGCAGCCTCATAGCCGCCGGAGAGATACGCCCCGACGATCCCGAGGCGCTGGCAATGATGTATGTTGCGCCGGTGATAACGCTTATCGGCATATGCGACCGCGAGCCGGAGCGCGAGGCGGAGTGCCTTGAAAAGCTCAGGGCGCACACGGAGCTGTTCTTCCGCGCGGTGCATGCTTAAAAAGAGGTGATAAGAATGAAAAAACCGCTGATTCAAAAGCTAGGACTTTTGGGTGTCGTCAGCCTGCTGCCGTACACGGCGGCGGTGGTGTTCTCGCCGCTTGCATATCCCGGCTACGACTGGATGGCGCAGGCAGTCAGCGACCTTAGCGCCGCCGATGCTCCGTCGCTTGAGATGAAGATAGTCCAGGCCGAATACTTCGGCGTTGTCGAGCGCTTCAGCGTTTTTGCGGCAACTGGCTTTAACGCCGCCCTCGGCATACATCTTTTCTGTATGAAAGAGTAATTTGCCGTTTATTTGCCGCAGAAGGATATATTTAAAAATAATCGAGCACGCGGAAAAAGGAGAATTTTTATGGACGCAATAGTTTATACATCAAACACAGGCAGTACAAAAAAATACGCCGAGCTTTTATCGCAGATGATCGGACTTCCGGCATTTGCGCTGGGCGACGCTAAGGATAAGCTCTCGGCCAACGCCAGGATAATATACCTCGGCTGGATAATGGCAAGCAGCGTCAAGGGCTATTCGGCCGCCGCAAAGCGCTATAAAATACACGCCGTGTGCGGCGTCGGCATGGGGCAGACCGGCACTCAGCTAAAAGAGGTCCGCGAGAAAAACCATATTCCCGAGAATACGGCGCTGTTCACGCTTCAGGGCAATTTTGATGTGAAGAAGCTGCACGGCGTTTATCGAATGATGATGGATATCATGGTGAAAACCGTCGGCAAGGCGCTTGAAAACAAGGCCGACCGAACCGAGGAAGAGGACGATATGCTCGACATGATGCTCACCGGCAGCGAGCGCGTAAAGGCCGAGAATTTGAGCGCCTTGCTCGAATGGTACGCGGGAGCGAAGGCGTGAAGCGCATTGTTCCGGCGCTTGTCATGGCGCTGCTGGCGGCGCTTATCCTGAGCGGATGCCGGGCGAGCACCGCGCCCGAGACGCCGAGCGCCGCGCGAAGACTCAGCTGCGTGCAGCCAAGCTCGCTCACGGGGCTTTGCCCTGCCGGAGGCGCGAAGGTCGCCATGTGCCGCACGGACGAAAGCGGAGCGATCACGACCGTTGAGCTTATTGACATTGACGCCGACAGCGTGGCCGCCGAAACAGAGCTTGAGGGCGAGTGGACCGTGCAGCAGCAGTCATTCTGCGACAAGCGCATCGCCTTGTGCGACCGCGAGCATAATATGTGGCAGCTTCTAAGCTCCGATCTCGCCGATCTCGGCACGGTCAAGGTCGAGACATGCGACGGATATTTTTCGTATGACGCAAAGAGCTATTACTTCCTGCGCGACGATGTTCTGTGCCGCACGGAGCTTGAAAGCGGAGAGACAACGGCAGTCGAGCTTGACTACGATCTGCGATTTTTGGATATCGCCGCATTCGATGCTTCCGGCAGCAGGATGCTTGCGCACTTTTACCTTTCGCCTTACAGCAGCAAGTGCGGCTCGGCGATATTCGACCCCGTAACGGGCGAGTTTTCCATGCTGTGCGCCGAGCGATATCAGGCCGTGTTTTCGGGCGCGGACGTTTGCCTTATGGAGTTTGACGAAAACACCATGGGCTACAGCGTGCTAACAGGCGCGGATGACGGCGGCTTTTTCTTTGCCGATGCAGGCATATTCCTCGACGGCAGCAGCGAGATCTACGGCATATGCGCCTCGCCGTATCTAATGGGCACGAGCAGCGAGGTGAGCACGCTTTATTCCGTCGGGCAGAGGGTGCGCTCGTGCAGCCTTCCGTCTGTCGGCATATCCGGGGCGATATATTCTGCCTGCTATCTTCCCGATGAGGGGGTACTCGTCGGCTCGGTGTACGAAAACGGGGCGTTTAGCCTGTATGTTATTTACACCGAAAGCCTTGAATTTCAGGACATTGCCGACGCTGCCGTCGTTGCGTCGCCGCTTACGGTGAACGACGATGCGCAGGCATACATGGGCGAAAAAAACGGCGGTGAGGTCGCGCAGACGCTTGCGCAGGCGCGGCAGCAGGCAGACGCTCTCGGCGAGAAGTACGGCGTGCAGATCCTGCTTTCGAGCCAATGCGCGGGCGCTGCGGCGCAGTGCGATCACGACATTGCGCTGAGCGATACGATGGACTCGCGCGAGGAGCTTGGCAGCATAAACGCAGCTCTCAAGAGCATCGAGCGCTGCCTTGCGCTGTATCCCGACGGATTTTTTGCGCAGCTGAAAAACTCGATGGGCGAGGGCGGCGTGCGATTTCTGCTCGTTGAGGAGATAAAAAGCGGCTTCGGCACCTCCGGCTGCACCTATGAGCGCGGCGCATGGCAGAATATCGCGCTGGATATCCGCTTGGCGTATGAGCTTGACGGCATCATATGTCACGAGCTTTGGCACGCGACGGAAAACCACATCCTCTCCTGCGACTATTCGCTTTTTACGGTCGATGGCTGGGCGCAGCTCAATCCGCAGGGCTTTTCGTATTATGAGGGATACGATTACTCCGACCCCGACTGCCGGCACTGGACATATTACAGCGGCGGCGACGAGGGCGTTTATTTTGTTGACAGCTATTCGCGCACCTTTGCAAGCGAGGATCGCGCGCGGATAATGGAGTTTTTCATGACGCGCGACGATGATGCGCAGGAGCTTATAAAATCGCCGGCGATAAAGAAAAAATTGCAGCATATGAGCAGCGCCGTGCGCAGTGTTTTTGACACGAGCGGCTGGGAAAGCGTGCCCTGGGAGCGGCTTTTGTAAGGAGAGATCAACATGATACCGGAATGGAAAACGTATCCGAGAAGTCAGGGTCACAGCACGGTGTATCTGCAAAACGTTGTGCACAGTGACTTTATCGAGATCGGAGACTACACCACATATGACGATTTTGAAAAAGACCCTCGGGATTTTCAGCGCAACAACGTGCTGTATCATTATCCCGAGTGCAACCACGATAAACTCATAATCGGCAAGTTCTGCTCCATCGCCTGCGGCGCAAAGTTTATTTTCAACGCTGCAAACCACACGCTGGGCAGTCTGTCAACCTATCCGTTCCCGATATACTTCGAGGAATGGGAACTGCCGACGGATGTCGGCTCAATAGCGCAGGCGTGGGATAATCACGGCGATATCGTCGTCGGAAACGACGTGTGGATAGGCTACGAGGCCGTCATCCTCTCCGGCGTTACGATCGGCGACGGCGCGATAATCGGAACGCGCGCACTTGTCACCAAGGACGTGCCGCCCTACACCGTCGTCGGCGGAACTCCGGCAAAGCCGATACGCAAGCGCTTTGACGACGAGACGATAGAAAAGCTCAGGAGGCTAAGCTGACGAGAGTCGAACGCATATCGGTTTTGACGGGCAGATTTCCGCCCATGCTGCGTTAAAGCTCTTGACAATACGACAGTATTCTCTGCGAGCTTTGCCTTGCCTGAACAAAAATCTGCTCCGGCAAAACTGCGAGCACCTGTCGGATGTGCTTTTCGAGATATTTTCGGCTTTCTTTGGTGCAGGTGGGCTGGCGCCCATCAAGACAAAAAAGGCGAAAATAGCCGGAAGGGCGCGCTGACAGGCGATATGGGTTCAACTCTCGTCAGCTTAAGCTGGTGGGACTGGGACGAGGAAAAGATACGCCGCAGCCTCCCTGCGATCATGTCCGGCGAGCTTGATAAACTGCTTAATCGAAAATAAGGATACAATGATATGAAAGCAAAACAAATCGCCGCCGCGCTGCTGACCGGCGTTTTCGTAAGCCTGTTCGGCAGACTTTTCGCCGGCGCAAAAATTGCAGAAAAAACCGGAGTCGCCTGACTCCGGTTCTTTCAATGTCGTTTGTTTCACGATTGCAGCAGCTTGTCAAACGAGCCGATGATATCATCGCTTATGCCGCCAGTGAGGGCGTTATTGTAGTTGCAGATGAACGTTCCGGCGATGAGGATCATCATGCCCTCGGCCTCGCGCGCGCCGACCTCGTCGCCGTAGATCCTCTTCAGGCACAGCTCCATCACGCGCCGCCATTCGGCAAATTCTTCCCGAACGAGCTCGCCGACACGCTCGTTATAATGCGCAAGAACATAGGTCTGCGTCGTCGCGTTCGGGCGCTGCTCGCCGACTTTTCCGCGCGCGACATAGCTCATGAAGGCGTTCATGTATTCTGCGTTCGAGCCGTAGTCGGCGCGGTCATGCTCATTAAACCAGGCAAGGCACTTTTGGCTCATGTAATCGCGCGTGTATCGCACATAGCTCACCAGCAGTTCTTCCTTGCTGTCAAAATAATTCAAAAGCTTGGCATGGCTCATGTTCGCCTCGGCGGCGATATCGCGCAGCGAAACATTCGTCAGCGGCTTGCTGTCAATGCAGCGCTGGAATGCCATGAGTATTTCCATGCGCACGGCTTCCTTATCAACGATAAGCGGCATATTTATCTCCTTTGTGGTTATTTACAAGACCGATATTTTGTGATAATATGTTACCAAGTGGTAAATAAAAAGTGTGAGGACTGAATTATGACTGATGAAAGATCGCCGATCAGGATACATGTTCTGCATTGCGGCAGCATGCTCGTGTCGAAGGCTGTGCCGTATGGCGGCGGCGTGAACCTAAAAAATGCGCGGCGCGGCGTGTTTGATAAAGTGGCTGACCGCGTAGAGCTGCCGGTTTCGGCCTATCTCATCGAGCACCCAAAAGGCAAGGTGCTCATCGACACGGGCTGGAGCCGCGAGATAAGCCCCGAGGGTGTTTATGATGCGGCGGCGGTGAAGCGGCAATTGCCCGGATATCTTTCTGCATTTTATCACCCGTGGGTGGAAAAAGGCAAGACTGCGGCCGAGCAGCTTGCGGCAATGGGCATTGCACCGGAGGAGCTGAGCGCCGTTGTGCTCACGCATCTGGACGCCGACCACACAAGCGGCCTGCGCTCGGTGAAAAACGCGCAGCGCATCCTGCTGCCCGAGGAAGAGGGCTGGTGGACAATCCGCACGGTGTATAAGCTGCGTCAGCCCGAGAGCATGTACAGAGGTGTTCCGATCGAGCACTTCTGGTTCAAGGGCACGATGGACGGGCCACTGTGGTGGTCGTACGATCTTTTCGGTGACGAGACGATCAAATTCGTCTGCCTGCCGGGGCACACCGACGGTCAGATCGGCGTGAAGATCAAAAACGGCAAAAAGTTCGTCGTTTTGACCTCGGATGCGGCATTCACCGAGCGCTCGTGGCGCGAGAAGATACTGCCCGGCTACGGCTTTAACGAAAAGGCCATGCTCAAGTCCTTCGATTGGATAGAGGAGCAGGCAAACGATCCAGACTGCGTTGCGGTCATTGCAAATCACGATCCGGATGTGCATCCTCAGGTCATTGAATTATAGAGCAAACAACGTGCTGACACAGGAGCAGTCCCGCGCTTGCCGGTACCCAAACCAGCGAGCCGGGCACGCTCCGGCGACCGGGAGGCGGCGCTTCAAACTGCGCTGCCTTCATCGCCTTCTCGGGCGAGAAAACAACGTCGTGATGCTCGATGCCGATGCTGCGCAGCTCCTTGCGCACCACCCTTGCCAGCGGACAGCCGCTGGTTTTTTTTATGTCGCACAGCGTAAGGCGCTGCGCGTCGCACTTGTTGCCGGTCCCGAGCGCGGACACGATGGGTATGCCGCGGCTTTTTGCCGTCCGGATGAGATCGACCTTGCAGGCCACGAGGTCGATGCAATCGACGATGAAGTCGTAGTCTGCAAAGAAATCCTCACGGTGCTCGGCGTCGTAGCGGCCGACGATGGTCTTAACGTCCGCGTCGGGATTTATGTCCTCAAGGCGCTGCCTGACGACCTCGGCCTTCGGCATGCCGACAGTCGAGGTCAGCGCGCACAGCTGGCGGTTTATGTTGCTCAGTCCGACCGTGTCCTGGTCAATGAGCGTAAGATGCCCGACGCCGCTTCGCGCGAGCGCCTCGGCGCACCATGAGCCGACTCCGCCGAGTCCGAACACGGCAACGTGCGCGTTCTTGAGCTTTTCCATCGCCTCGGCTCCGAGGAGCATTTCGGCGCGTATGGTTCTCTCGTTCATTATAATTTCTCCGTCAGAAAAGGCCGTCCCATTTGGAACGGCCTTTTTAAATCATAATTTATCAGAGTCCGACATAGCGGGAAGATCCGTTGTACGAGCCCTTGTAAGCTTCGACGATGCCGCTGAAAACATGCTCGTTCCACTCGCTCAGCACATCCTGCTTGAGCAGATTCTCCGCAACATAGTCGCAGTAGTTCTGATCGCCGCTCTCCTCGGTAGGAGCCTGGTTGTTGTCGCGCTTGGTGAACACGACGACATAGCTGCCGGTGCCGGAATCAACGACTGCGGTGTCGCCGGCCTTTCTGTCGGCGCTCTTTATCCACTCGGACAGGGCGGTCTCAACGGAGGAACCGGCAAGATCGGTCTGCTCCTTGATCTCGGCGTCGGTCACGACGGCCTTTGCCGCATCTGCAAGAGAGGTGCCGTCGCTGAGCTTTGCGAGGATCTCCTCGGCGGTAGCCTTGGCTGCTGCCTTTGCCTCGTCGGTCGGCTCGTGAGCGTGCTCATCCTCATCCTCGGAGTGCTCGTGCTCGGGGAGCTCGGCAGCTACGAGATAGTAGCTGTAGGTGAACTTATCGTAGCTGTCCTTGACGGAATCGTACTTTTCGGCAAGCTGCTCGGCAGTGTAGGTCTCGACATCGGTGATGCTTGTCTGAACCTTGCCTGCGAGGGTCTGAAGCTCCATTATCGCGCGTGCAACGGACTCGTTGCAGCCGCGGCCGTAGTTTGCCGCGAGGAACTTGCTGACGCTGCCGTAGTTGTTTTTCTTTGCGGTCTCGGCGATTGAGGCTATGGTATCGTCGATCTCCTTGAGATCGTCGTCATCGAGCTTTATGTCATGCTGTCCGGCGTATGCCTCGTAGGCGGCCAGCTGCTTGAGCTGAGATCTGGTGGCGTCGCGGAAATACCTGTCCCAGGTGTAGTTTTCCTTGCCCTCGGTGTTCATAAAGCTCGGGCACTCCTGCTCGTCGAGGGGCTTGGAGGTGTCAAGCTTAAAAAGCGTGGAGGCGTAGTTGCCATAGGTGTTCATAAGGCTGATATACTGCATATGATATACATAGTTGCACTCAGCCACGGAGAAGCCGCGCTCGCCGGCGGAAATGGTCGTGTCGCCGACGGTAACCTCGGTGTTCTTGACTGTCAGCGCGTCAAGCGATCTGTACAGTGCGCCGGAGTTGAGGTAAATTGCAAATGCAAAGAAGATGACCAAGGCAACGCCTACGATGATCCATTTGGTCCTCTGCTTTTTTTTCTTGTCGGCTTCCTTTTTCGCATTGATGTCCTTTGCATAGGAGCCTTCGCTGCGAGCGGTCTGCCTGTTTTTTCTTTCGGTTGATGCACTCATGTCTTGTCTTCCTTTTTAATTTGGATGTGATTTATACATTATACCCCAAAAGCACGGCGGTTTCAATACCAAAGTTGCGGCATTGGCGGCTTTGTGGTACAATTGACTCAAACTGATTTAAACTATGGCTAACCGTCTTTGACAAAGGTATAATAATAAATCACAACAAAAACCGAGCCAACCTACACTAAAACGCCACTTTTTGTATCAACAAAAGGGGCGTTTTTTTCATGGCTCGACAGGGAAAGGAGTGGTATCAATCAAAAATTAAAAATGGAAAGGGGGAATATTTTTCGCTGGCCGGGCCGTATGGTCTGGCCTTTTTTCATGCCACAAAAAAGGAGGTTAGCGAATGGCAGATGAAACATTGAACAAGGGCCCGGAGGGAGAAAAGCTCCCGGAGTCCCCAGCCCCGGATGGGCCCGGCGCACCGCCCGCGCCGGAACAGGCCGAACAGGTGACGCTCCCCGGTATGGGCGAGGGCGGCCCTGCTCCGTCTGGTAAGGTCATCAACCTGTCGGATGTGCGGGGTGATGATGATAAGGGCGGCAAGGCTCCCGCCGTTGAAGCGGAAAAGCCGGAAAAGCGCCGGGGCCGTCCGCCAAAGGAACAGGCGGAGCCGAAGTCTCCAAAAGCGGAAAAGACGGCCAAGCCCCGCGCAGGCCGCCCACCCAAGGGGGACAAGGCGGCCCGCGCCGAGGCTCAGCCGTCCACGCGAGACAAAGTGTCCCAAAGTAAAAAGAAAACCCCGGAAAAGGGCTCCGGCGGGATGGGCCCGCCCAAGTCTCCGCCAAAGGGCAAGGCCGGGCCCGTCAAAGCTGCGGCGGCCCCTGTCCCGGAGATCAACCTGCCGCCTACACCAGCCGAGCCGCCCCGCCCGGTTGAGGAGGGCAAGGTTGTCTATTTGAAATTGTCCGAGCTCCATGCGTTCCACACGTTCCGGGAGCATCCCTACAAGGTGCAGGACGATAAGGCGATGGATGACCTGGTGGGGACGATCAAGGAGCATGGCGTTATGACCCCCGCCACCGTCCGCCCGGAAAAGGACGGCCAGGGCTATGAGATCATCGCGGGCCACCGCCGTCATCATGGCAGTGAACGGGCCGGGCTGGATGAAATGCCCTGTATTGTCCGCAACATGACGGACTTTGAAGCCGTCCGGGAAATGCGGAACAGCAACAAACAGCGCGGGGAGCCCCTCCCCAGCGAGTTGGCCCGCCTGCTGGATTTGGAGGTGGAGGCTATCAAGCACCAGGGGGCCCGCCCCGGCAACAGCCAGGAGGAGCAGGCCCTGGGGAAACGCTCTGTTGAGATTGTGGGTGCGGATCACGATATGAACTATAAAAAAGTCATGCGTTATATCCGGCTTAATTCTCTTGTCCCGGAGCTCCTGGATATGACGGACGCCAAAAAGCTGGGCTTTATGCCTGCGGTGGAGCTGTCCTATATCCGCCCGGAAAACCAGCGATTGATCGCTGTTTCCATTGAGGGGGAGCAGTCCTCCCCCTCGGTCAACCAGGCCAAGCGGCTCCGGGAGCTTGACAAGGAGGGCAAGCTCAACGGCGATGTGATTGACGGGATTTTGAGTGAAGAAAAGAAGGAGGATCGCGGCGTGATTATTTCAACATCTGAACTGTCGAAGTATTTTGGCAAGGAGGTCACTCCCGCCAAAATGAAAGAACAGATTATGGCCCTGCTGGACGACTGGAAAGAGAAACAGCCGCCCGAACTGGCAAAGCCGGAGAAAAAGAACACTCTGGAAAAGTAACGGGGCTTTGCTTCGAGACACTTTGTCCCAAGGTGCCGGGCCCCGGAAAAGCAGGGCTCTGTGGTGATATATCCCCCGTCGCCGGGGATAAAAAAGCACAGTCGGAGGTGGGCTGTCAAGGGGGCGGAACGCCCCGCCGCTTGCGGTGGCTTGCCCTTGACGGCCTGCCCCGGCTGTGCTATCTCCGGCCACGCGGCGGGGGGATATCCTCCAGAGCCGCTCCCTTTCCCTGGATAGGGAAAGGGCGGGGGGATAGGGTTGACCCGGCCCAACAATTCAGTTACGGAGGTTTTGACGATGAAACGACCCCTTGCTTATATTACCGCCGCATGGTGCGGCGATGACGATGACAATATGGAACGGGCGGCGCGGTACTGCCGCATCGTGTACGAGGCGGGCTTTTCGCCTGTCTGCCCCGCGCTGTATCTGCCCCTGTTTCTCAATGATGCGGTGCCGGAGGAGCACAAGAACGGCATCGACATGGCCCGCGACCTGCTCCGGCGTTCCCGTGTGCTGGTGGTGTGCGGCCACTCTATCACCGAGGCGATGAAAAATGATATTGCGGTGGCCCAGCGGCTGGGGATCACAGCGACCACCCTGGACGGCATTTTGACGGTCAAGGGCCAGGGCCGCCACTAACGCGCCGGGCCCAGAGAACGGCGGCACTTGGAGACACTTTGTCCCAAGGTGCGCCGGGGAAAGGAGGGATATAGCTGGTTGACGAGGATGTTTCCAGACGTACCATAGCACTATCCATAAAGGCCAGCAAGCTGACGGCGCGGGTGCTGGCCCAGGCGCTCCAAGCGGCGGGCCGCAAAATTGCAAAGACCCGCCGGGAGCACCAGACGCCCCACGGCAGGCAAACGGTGCGCCAGCTCATGGCCCACGGAGCCGCCACAAACAGCATTGAAATTGAAGCTCCCCGGCAGTTTGACCGGGTGGCCCGCCGCTTCAATGTGGATTATGCCTTTTATAAAACCGGGCCGGACAAATACCTGCTGTTTTTCAAAAGCGGCCAGGCGGACGCGGTGACAGCTTGCTTTTCTGAATACTCCAAACGCCTGTTGAAGCGTTCCAAGTCCAGCCGTGTCCCCATCCGGGAACAGCTCAAACGGGCTGAGGATCAGCTTGCAAAGGAAAAGCCCCGGAAGAAAGAACGAGTAAAGGAGGCGGCCCGTGAGGACAGATAAACTCAAAAAGTATTTGATACCTAACATCCCCTATCTGTTTATCCTGTGGGCCTGTCTGAAACTGGGGACGGCCTACCGGCTGGCGGCGGGTGCGGATGTTGCTCATAAGCTCATGGGGCTGGGCCAGACCATTGGCCCGGCCTTTGCCGACTTTGCGCCGGGGCTTGCTCCCTTTGACTGGCTCGTTGGCATTGTGGGCGCGGCGGCGTTCCGTCTGCTGATCTACACGAAAAGCAAAAACGCCAAAAAGTACCGCCGGGATGAGGAGTATGGCTCCGCCCGCTTTGGAACGGAAAAGGATATAAAGCCCTTTGTCGATCCCAAGTTTGAGAATAATGTCATTCTCACCGGGACGGAATTTCTTACCATGAACACGCGCCCGAAAAATCCGGCCAACGCCCGGAACTTGAATTGCTGTGTCATCGGCTCGTCCGGCTCCGGCAAAACCCGGTTTTGGCTCACGCCCCAGCTTCTCCAGGCTCATTCCTCTTTCGTGGTGGTTGATCCCAAGGGCGGGGTGCTCTCCCAGGTAGGCCGCTTTTTACAGCGGCGGGGGTATAAGATCAAGATTTTTAACAGCATTGATTTTTCTAAATCCATGCACTATAACCCGCTGGCCTATCTCAAAAACGAGGCGGACATTCTCAAATTTGTGGATACGCTCATAGCCAACACAAAGGGGGACGGCAAGGAGGGCGATCCGTTCTGGACAAAATCGGAAACGCTTTTGTATTGCGCCCTGCTGTCCTATATCATTTTCGAGGGCCCCGCCGAGGATCGGAACATGAATACGCTGGTGGATATGATTTCCGGCATGGAGGTCAAGGAGGATGATGAAAACTTCCTAAACACCGTGGACTATATGTTTAAGGGCCTGGAAAAACGCAAGCCGAATTGCTTTGCTGTCAAGCAATACAAAAAATACAAGCTGGCCAGCGGCAAAACCGCAAAAAGCATTTTGATTTCCTGCGGAGCTCGTCTGGCTCCGTTTGACATCCCCCAGCTCCGGGAAATTATGAGTTATGACGAGCTGGAGCTTGACCGCATCGGAGATCGGAAAACGGCGGTTTTCTTTACTATTTCCGATACCACGCCCACCTATAACTTTATTGTGGCCCTGGCCTTTTCGCAGATGTTTAATCTTCTTTGCGAGAGGGCGGACAACGTACACGGGGGCCGTCTGCCCCATCATGTGCGGGTGCTGTGGGACGAGGCGGCCAACACGGGCCAGGTGCCAAACCTGGAAAAGCTGGTGGCGGTGATCCGCTCCCGCGAGGTGAGCCTGTGCCTGTTCTATCAGCAGTTGGCACAATGCAAGGCCATCTATGATAAGCACGCGGAGACCATTCTCGGAAATATGGACAGCGTGATCTTCCTGGGTGGCCGGGAGGCCAGCACAATCAAGGAAATTTCCGAGAACTGGCTGGGAAAGGCCACAATCTCCATGCAGACCGAGGGCCGCTCCCGCGGCCAGTCGGAAAGCTACAACCAGAATACCCAGCGGCTGGGCCGGGAACTGATGACCCCCAGCGAACTGGCGACCATGCCGGGCGACAAGTGCATTTTGCAGTTGCGGGGCCTGCCCCCGTTTTTCTCGCCCAAATACGATTTGAAGCAGCATCCCAACTATAAGCAAACGGCGGAAGCCGATAAAAAGAAAAACGCCTTTGACCTTGATAAACTCATAAACCGCCGCAGGCGGCCTGGGCTGAACGAGGCTTGTGAGGTGTACAAGGTGGCCGTGTCGGAAACTTCGCTCACAGACGAGGACGAGGACATCCTCAACTATGACGATGTGGACGATCCGGACGCTTTTGTATAAATATCGCTTCGGGACAAAGTGTCCCGAAGTGGCAACCTGCCGCCAGGAATGGCGGCTTTTTTCATGGCCGGGGCATCTCCCCGGAGAAAAGGAGGCTCTATGCAGTTTTTCGCATCTGCTATCGACACTTTACAGACCCTTGTTGTGGCCCTCGGCGCTGGCCTGGGCGTGTGGGGCGTAGTCAATCTGCTGGAGGGTTACGGTTCAGACAATCCGGGCTCCAAAAGCCAGGGCATGAAACAGTTCATGGCTAATTAAAGGGAACAAAAAAGAAAGGAAAACCAATCCAGACGGTATCAGCGGCAGGATACAAGAATAAATTGTGATTTCACAAGATTGGTGCTATAATAAGAGAAAAGTTCCTGCCGGGGCAGCCGCCCCGGT
>ERZ773147.262-NODE-262-length-66113-cov-7.249251_pt1 | contig 66113 bp, 62 predicted proteins | sample MGYA00580851_ERZ773147 | MGnify/ENA primary metagenome ERZ773147 (study PRJEB29015, sample SAMEA2737818) | human gut metagenome | biome: human gut; feature: human-associated habitat; material: faeces | place: China | collected 2012 ... | reverse complement strand
TGTGTTAGGCACGCCGCCAGCGTTCGTCCTGAGCCAGGATCAAACTCTCAATAAATTCTATCTCAATGCCTTCCGGCTTTGAAATCTTTTATTGATTGCTATATCTAGCTCTCAAAGAAATTTTATGCAAAACTCTTTCGAGTTTCACAAAGAACCCTTTCTGGTGCTTATTCAAACATAAGCTATCTTACTTTGTTCAATTTACAAGGTACACAACTTTCGCTGCCATTCTCAAGACTTTTTCGGTTCTTTCGCCCTGTCTCTCGGCGACAGCTTAGCTAATATAACACACTCGATTTCGGTTGTCAACACCTTTTTTCGATTTTTTTCAAAAAACTTTTTTCGTTTTTTGATAGCCTCGAAATCGGCGTCTGACGGGGTTCGCCGGGCGAATGAGCCGCCCCCGATCTCTCACGGGAGCGGCTCATTCGAAATCCCTCTTTTTTCTCAAAAAGAGCGATCTCAGACGGCCCGCGTGACCTTGCCGCTGCGGAGGCAGCGGGTGCACGCATAAACGTGCTTCGGGGTACCGTCGACGATGGCCTTGACGCGCTTCACATTGGGCTTCCAAGTGCGGTTGGCGCGGCGGTGGGAATGGCTGACCTTGATGCCGAAAGCGACATCCTTCTCGCAGTATTCACACTTTGCCATACTTGCTGCACCTCCTCATCGAGAAATGTGCTGCCCTTTCGGGGTGCCGGCGACCGGTCTCCCGCGGACAGCTTATTTATAATAGCAGACCGCGCCGCCGAATGCAAGATGAAATTTCATTTTCTTTTAAAAAACTTCTCTTTACTCGGCTGTTGCCAAATCGGGCGGAATTGATTACAATATAATATTATATCACCCATCACCTTGATACGGAGGAACGCTCATGGCTCAGTCCTATTCCGTCAGTCTGGATACCATCGTCCGCGAGCACAATCTGGCCATCGTCAACCGCGCGGTGGACTATGACCGCGTGCAGATCACCACATGGGAGGTCTCGCGTCCCGGTCTGCCGCTCGCCGGGTTTTACGATTACTTTGACGCCACACGCGTACAGATCATCGGCAAGCTCGAGATCACTTATTTAATGGATATGCGTCCCGAGACGCGCAGCCGCAGCATTGAGAAGTTCATCTCCTCCGGGATCCGCTTCTGCATCGTCGCGCACGGTATGGATATCCCGCCCGAGATGCTCTCCTCGGCGCAGCGCCATCAGGTGACGCTGCTCACCACCGAGCACTCCACGAGCGATTTTATGGCAAAGCTCATCGTGAGTCTCAACCGCTGGCTCGCCCCGCGCACCACGATGCACGGCGTGCTGATGGAGGTCCACGGCGAGGGCGTGATGATCACGGGCGAGAGCGGCGTCGGCAAGAGCGAAAACGCCATGGCGCTTCTGAGCCGCGGCCACCGTCTTGTAGCGGACGACGCCATTGAGGTCAAGCGCACCGCGCCGGACACGCTCGTCGGCTCCTCGCCGGAGCTGATCCGGTATTTCATGGAGATCCGCGGCATCGGTCTCATCGACGCGCGGCACATGTTCGGCATCGGCGCGGTGAAGCCCGACCAGGTCATCGACCTTGTCGTGCATTTTGAGCCGTGGGACGAGAACAAGGTCTACGACCGGCTCGGCAACGAGACGCATTTCACGGAGATCCTCGGCGTGAAGATCCCGTACTTTGTCGTGCCGGTGCGGCCGGGCCGAAATCTTGCGGCGATCCTCGAGCTTGCGGCAATGAACAACCGCGAGCGCAAAATGGGCTACAACGCCGCGCAGGTGCTCGTGGAGCGCCACGACCGGATGGTGGACGAGGGATGAGAAACGCCGAACTTCGTTCCTTCCTCCGGGAAGCGCGCTCCCGCTGCTCGGAGCTCACGATCCTCGAAAACGAGCCGATGAGCCGCCACTGCTCGTTCCGCATCGGCGGCCCATGCGACGCGATGCTGCTGCCGTCCTCCGTTTCGGAGATCGAGACAGTCTGCGCTCTGCTTGCCGAAGCCGGAAAAAAGCCGCTTCTCATCGGCAACGGCACAAATCTTCTCGTAACCGACGCGCCGCTGCACCGCATCGTGCTGCGGCTCGGCGAGGAGTTTTCCCGCATCGAGCCGGTCGGCGATACGGCTCTCCGCGCCGAGAGCGGCGTGACGCTCTCGCGTCTCGCCTCGTTTGCCGCGGCGCGCTCGCTCGCCGGACTGGAATTTGCTCACGGCATCCCCGGCACGCTCGGCGGCGCGGTATCCATGAACGCCGGCGCCTACGGCGGGGAGATGAAGGATGTCGTCACCTCCGTAACGTATCTCGACGAAGACCTTTCCGTCCGCGAGACGGACGACGCCGATTTTTCTTACCGGCACAGCCGCTTTTCCGATACCGGCTGCATCGTTCTCGGCGCAGAAGTTTCGCTGCACGAGGACGATCCCGACGCCGTCCGTGAGCGGATGCGCTCGCTCGCCGAGCGGCGCAGAAGCTCGCAGCCGCTCGACATGCCGTCCGCCGGCAGCACGTTCAAGCGTCCCGCAGGCGGCTACGCCGCCGCGCTCATTGATGAGGCCGGTCTCAAGGGCTGTGCCGTCGGCGGCGCGCAGGTGAGCGAAAAGCACGCGGGCTTCGTCGTCAACCGCGGCGGAGCGAGCTTTGACGATGTGCTCCGGCTCATTGAACACATCCAAAACGAGGTATACCGCGTCTCCGGCATTGAGCTGGAGCCGGAGGTCAAGATCATCCGCGAATAAAAAGATCGCGGGGAAAGATATATTATACTATGGAATTTCTGATCGTCACCGGTCTTTCGGGCGCGGGCAAAACGCAGGCCGCGCACTTTCTGGAGGATCTGGGGTATTACTGCGTAGACAACATGCCCTCGGCGCTTTTGCAGCCGTTCGCGGAATTCTGCATCGCCTCGCAGGGGCGCTTTACCAAAGTCGCCCTCGTCACGGACGTGCGCGCGCACGAGAGCTTTGAACAGCTCTTCCGCGCGCTCGATTCGCTGCGCGCGCTCGACTGCACGTTCCGCATCCTGTTTCTCGAAGCGCCGGAGAGCACGCTCGTCCGCCGCTACAAGGAAACGCGCCGCCGCCACCCGCTCGCGGAGCCGGGCAAAACGGTGCAGGCCGCGCTGCGGGAGGAGATCGCGCTCATGCAGCCGGTGCGCGACCGTGCCGACTACATTATAAATACGCAGAATCTCACGCTCGCGCAGCTGCACAAAAAGCTCTGCCGTCTGTTCACCGAGACCGGCGAGGCAAAGCTGCCGATCAACGTGGTCGCCTTCGGCTACAAATACGGCATCCCCATCGACGCCGATCTCGTGCTGGACGTTCGTTTTCTGCCGAACCCTTATTATATAGAGGAGCTGAAGGATCTCTCCGGGCTCGACCAGCCGGTGTACGACTTTGTCATGCAGCAGCCGGACACAGCAGAATACATGCGCCTGCTCACGGCGTTTATCGATTTTCAGCTCCCGCGCTTCCGGGAAGAGGGCAAGCCGGCGCTCACCGTGGCCGTCGGCTGCACCGGCGGGCGGCACCGGAGCATTTCCGTGGCGCGCGCGCTCACGGATCATCTGCTCGAGTGCGGGCAGAACGCGCGGCTCGTCTGCCGCGATCTTGCGAGGGTAAACGAACAATGAAAAAACGCATTTCCCGCCGTCCGGATATAAAAATCGCCGCCATCGGCGGCGGCACCGGACTTTCCACCATGCTGCGCGGCCTGAAGCGCATTTCACCGTCCATCACCGCCATCGTCACCGTGATGGACAACGGCGGCGGCAGCGGCGTGCTCCGGCAGGAGCTCGGCATGCTCCCGCCCGGCGACATCCGCAACTGTCTGCAGGCGCTTGCAAACACCGAGCCGACGATGGAGGCCCTGCTCGCCTATCGGTTTCAGGACGGCGCGCTGCGCGGCCAGAGCTTCGGCAATCTCTTTCTCGCCGCGCTCAACGGCATGTGCGACACGTTCGACGAGGCCGTCGCGCGCATGAGCGAGGTGCTCGCCATCACCGGGCGCGTGCTGCCGGTCACGAATGAGAACGTGCAGCTCCTCGCCGATTTTGACGACGGTGTGACCGTCACGGGTGAATCGCAGATCGCCGAATACAAAAAAGACCTCACGCGGCGCATCGTGCGGGCATATCTCTCGCCGGAGCATCCGGCGGCGCTGCCCGCCTGTCTTGACGCCATCCGGGAGGCCGATCTCATCGTGCTCGGCCCCGGCAGTCTTTATACGAGCGTCATTCCGAACCTTCTCGTCTCCGGCATCCGCGAGGCGATCCACGAGTCGGACGCCGTAAAGGTCTATGTTATGAATCTTATGACGCAAAGCGGCGAGACCGCGGGGTATACCGCCGTCGATCACGTCCGCGCGCTCTTCGACCACGGCGGCGAGGGACTGTTCGACTATACGCTTGTAAACAACCTTCCCATCCCGCCCGAAGCGCAGGAGGAATATCTCCGCGAAGGGGCCGTTCCCATCACGGCGGACGAGGAAGCGCTCGCCGCGCTCGGCGTCACGGTCCGGTATGCGCCCGTGGCGCTCTGGCAAAAGGCGCTCGTTCGCCACGATCCCGCCGCGCTCGCCGCGGCGCTGCGCGATCTTTACCGTGAAGCCTCCCCCACCCGCATTTACGGATAAACACACAAAGGGGTTTTTCCCATGTCCTTTTCGTCCGAAGCCAAAAACGAGCTGTGCCATGTTCCGCTCAACCGCACCTGCTGCGCGAGAGCCGAGGCCTACGGCGTGCTTTTATACTGCCACACGTTCGACCGGCGGGAGATCCGCATCATCACGGCGAACGACGCCTTTGCCCAGCGTCTGCCGAAGCTCTTCCGGCGCGCGTTCTCGCTCTCGTTTGACCATGTGCCGCCGGAGGGCGCGGCGGGCAAGCGCACGTTCCTCATCACAGCGCCGGAAAAGATCCTCTCGATCCTGGAGGTTTTCGGGCAGGAGAGCGCCGTTTCCCACCACATCAACTACGGCATGCTCGAAACCGACTGCTGCCGGCAGAGCTTCTTCCGCGGGGCGTTTCTCGCCGGCGGCAGCGTGACCGATCCGGACAAGCGCTACCATCTCGAGCTGCTCACGAGCCACCCGAGCGTGAGCCGCGAGGCGTTCAATCTCATGCTGGAAATGGGCTTCGCGCCCAAGGACGCCGTGCGCAGCGGCGGATACATCACGTATTTCAAGCAGTCCGAAGCCATTGAGGACGTGCTCACAACGATCGGCGCGCCGCTCGCCGCGATGGGCATCATGCAGGCAAAAATGCAGAAGGACATGCGCAACGCCGTCAACCGCCGCGTCAACTGCGACAGCGCGAACGCCGACAAGATCGTCCTCGCCGCGCAGGAGCAGCTCGACGCCATCCGTGAGCTGGACCGGAAATACGGGCTCGACACGCTCCCGGATATTTTGCAGGAAACGGCCATGCTGCGCATCGCCAATCCCGAGTCGAGCCTTGCCGATCTTGCGCGGCTCGCCAGCCCCCCGGTGTCCAAAAGCTGCATGAGCCACCGGTTAAAGAAGCTATTAGAGTACAAAGGAGACTGATATGGGCTTTGTCCATCTGCACGTGCATACGGAATACTCCCTGCTGGACGGCGCCTGCCGTGTCAAGGAGCTCGCGCGCCGCGCCAAGGAGCTGGGACAGACGGCGCTCGCCGTCACGGACCACGGCGTAATGTACGGCGCGGTCTCTTTTTACCGCGCATGTCTCGCCGAGGGCATCCGTCCGATCATCGGCTGCGAGGTATACGTTGCGCCGCGCTCCCGCTTTGACCGTGAGCACGGCATCGACAACGAGTATTCCCATCTCATCCTTCTGTGCAAAAACGACGTCGGTTACCGGAATCTCTGCTATCTTGTCTCCTGTGGCTTTACGGACGGGTTTTACATCAAGCCGCGCATCGACTGGGCGCTGCTGCATGAGCACGCCGAGGGGCTGATCTGTCTTTCCGGCTGTCTCGCGGGATATCTCTCCCGGCACATCGTCGCGGACGATTACGAGGGCGCAAAGAAAAAGGCGCTTGAGCTGCGCGGGCTGTTCGGCGAGGACTTTTTCCTAGAAATTCAGGATCACGGCATCCCGGACGAGCGCAAGGCCGCGCTTGGGCTGCGCCGTCTCTCGCGTGAAACGGGCATCCCGCTCGTCGTGACGAACGACGCGCATTATATTAATAAGGAAGACGCCCGAAATCAGGACGTCCTTCTCTGCATCCAGACCGGCAAGACCGTGGACGATCCCGACCGGATGAAGTTTTCCTCCCCCGAGCTTTATCTCAAAAGCGAGGAGGAGATGCGCGCGCTCTTCCCCGAAGAGCCGCAGGCTGCAGACGTCACCGAGGAGATCGCCGCGCGCTGCCATTACGATTTTGAGTTCGGCCACTACCACCTGCCGGAATATAAGCTCCCGGAGGGGGAAACGGACAGCTTTGCCTATCTCACGCGCCTCTGCCGCGAAGGGTACGTCCGGCGCTACGGCGAGACCGGCACGAGCGAGATGGAAGCGCAGCTCCGGTATGAGCTTGACATGATCCACCGCATGGGGTTTGTGGACTACTTCCTCATCGTCTGGGACTTTGTTCATTACGCGAAAAGCCACGGCATCCCCGTCGGCCCGGGGCGCGGCAGCGCCGCGGGCAGCATGGTCTCCTATACGCTCGGCATCACGGACGTGGATCCGATCCGGTATTCGCTCTTTTTCGAGCGGTTCTTGAACCCCGAGCGCGTGAGCATGCCCGATATCGATATGGACTTCTGCGTGCGCCGCCGCGGCGAGGTCATCGACTACGTTACGCGCAAATATGGCGCGGACCACGTCGCGCAGATCGTCACCTTCGGCACGATGGCCGCGCGCATGGCCATCCGCGACGTCGGCCGCGCGCTGAATCTCAGCTACGCGGAAACGGACGCCGTCGCCAAGCAGGTACCGAGCGGCCCGGGCGCGCTCAACATGACGCTCGACGAAGCGCTCAAGCTCTCCAAGCCTCTGAAGGACATGTACGAGAGCGACGAGAAAGTCAAAAATCTCATCGACACCGCCCGCGCGCTCGAAGGCATGCCGCGCCACGCCTCGACCCACGCCGCCGGCGTTGTCATCACGCACCGGCCGGTGTACGAATATGTCCCGCTCGCCACGAACGACGGCAACCCCGTCACGCAGTATACGATGACGACGCTCGAGGAGCTGGGGCTGCTGAAAATGGACTTTCTCGGCCTTCGCAATCTCACGGTGCTCGAAGACGCAGCCAAGCTCGTCCGGCGCAGGGAACCGGATTTCTCCATCGACACCATCCCGATGGACGATCCGGCCGTGTTCGACATGCTCGCCGCGGGCAAGACCTCCGGCGTATTCCAGCTTGAATCGGCGGGCATCACGGGCGTATGCGCCGCGCTGCGGCCGAAGTCTCTCGAAGATATCACCGCCGTTATCGCGCTCTACCGCCCCGGCCCGATGGACAGCATCCCGAAATTTCTCGAGTGCAGCCAGCACCCGGAAAAGATCCGCTATAAGCACCCGAAGCTCGAGCCGATCCTCGGCGTCACCTACGGCTGCATGGTCTATCAGGAGCAGGTGCAGCAGGTGTTCCGGGAGCTTGCCGGATACTCGCTCGGCCAGGCGGACGTCATCCGCCGCGCGATGAGCAAGAAAAAGCACGCCGTCATCGACGCCGAGCGCGTCGCCTTCATCCACGGCGACCCGGTGCGGAACATCCCCGGCTGCGTTGCGAACGGCGTGCCGGAGGACATCGCGGGCAGCATCTATGATGAGATCGTCGATTTTGCCAACTACGCCTTCAACAAAGCGCATGCCGTTTCGTACGCCTTCGTCACCTACCGCACGGCGTATATGAAATGCCACCACCCGCGCGAATATATGGCAGCGCTGCTCACGAGCGTGCTCGATAACAGCACGAAGGTCGCCGAGTATATCGCCGAGTGCCGCGACATGGGCATCAAGCTCCTGCCGCCGGACGTGAACGAGTCGGACGCCGACTTCACCGTTTCGGGCGAGAACATCCGTTTCGGTCTTGTCGCCATCAAGGGCATCGGCTGGGGCTTCATCGAAGAGCTCAAGGCCGAACGCGAGAGCGGCGGGCCGTTCCGCACGCTCGACGAGTTCTGCCGCCGGATGGTGCCGCGCGATCTGAACCGCCGCGCCGTGGAATCGCTCATCAAGGCCGGGGCGTTCGATTCGCTCGGCTTCAAGCGCCAGGCGCTGCTCACGGCCTCGGGGCCGATCATTGACAGCGTCACCGCCGACAGCCGCAAAAACATTGCCGGACAGCTTGATCTTTTCGGTATGGGCGGCGATGACTCCGAAAGCGAGAGCGTTCGTACCATCCCGCTGCCGGACGTGCCGGAATTTACCCGGCAGGAGCTTATGACGATGGAGCGCGAAACGACCGGGCTTTATCTCACCGGTCACCCGATGGACGACTACCGCGACCGGGCGCGCGACGTCGGCGCGGTCGCCATCGGCGCGATCTTGAACGACTTCGCCGAGGGGAACCCCCAGCGCTTCCGCGACGGGCAGGAGGTTTTGATCGCGGGCGTCGTGGCGAGCTACAAAACGCGCACGACGCGAAACAACACCCTTATGAGCTATATCCAGCTCGAGGACGACACCGGCTCGATGGAGCTTCTGGCGTTCCAGCGCGCGCTCGATTCCGGCGGGAGCTATGTGCAGGACGCCGCGCCCCTGCTCGTGCGCGGAAAGATCTCCCTGCGCGACGAGAAGGAGCCGCAGGTCATGGTAGACTCCATCCGCCCGCTCTCCGATCTGGACGTGCCGGGCCGCACCGCCGTTTCTCCCGCTCCTCCGGCGGCGAAGCCGGACGGGAAGCCGCGCACGCTCTATGTGCGCATCCCGAGCGCGGACCATCCGCTCTGCCGGCGGGTAAAGCTCCTGCTCACGATGTTCCCCGGAAACGAGAGGATCGTTCTTTATATGGAGGATACGAAAAAGCGCCTCGGCGCGCCGTGCCTCATCCACCCGGCGTTCGTCGCCGAGCTGGAAGAGCAGTGCGGAAAGGAAAACGTCATCGTGAAGTGATTTTCCTATTTTAATAAAGTCTTAAACAAACCTCGCTTTATTTTTAAAGCGGGGTTTGTTACCATATTGTCACTGGCATAACCGAACCGAATCCGGTTTTGGTACGTCTTAGAAATATAGCGTCGATTGACAAGGGCACACGCGGTTCTGCCGGGCGGAAATGCCCTCATACTGCGTCAAAGCCCTTGAGAATACACAAAGTATTCTCTGCGGCCTTTTCCTTGTCTGCGAGCATTTCTGCTCCGGCAGAACTGCTTCGCATCGGACAGCCTTGGATTTTCGAGGGATTTTTGTTCTTTTGGACGCAGGCGGGCTGTCGCCCGCCAAGGAGAAAAGGGCAAAAAGCACCGAAAAGACTGGCTGTCCGACGTGCGTGCCCTTGTTAATCGACGCTACTATCCGGAAAAATCAAAGGACGATAGGAGACCAAACGTATGGATGAAAAGAAGGTAACGTCCGCCCCGGAGCAGTCCGGGGATCGGGACCAGGCGCTGTTCGCCTCGCTCCAGCGCGAAAAGCAGCGCAAAAAGCGCCGCCGCATCATTGTGACGGTGTCGATCGTTGTGGTGCTCGCGCTCGCCATTTTCTTCGGCGTGCGCGCGGCAAAGAAAAAGGTCAGCGAGGCCGTCGGCAGCATGAACGCCACGACCGTGAGCGAGGCGACCGTCACGACCGGCAGCATCAGCACGACCGTTTCCGGCTCGGGCATACTCACCGACGCGGACACGCAGCAGATCGTCCTGCCCAAGGGCGTAAAGCTCGAAAAGATCCTCGTCAAAGCGGGTGAGACCGTGAAGAAGGGCGACGCGCTCGCCACGGTGGAGCTCTCCTCCGTTATGGGCGCGATGAGTACTGTGCAGGCGGAGCTCAATAAGCTCGACGAGCAGCTGCGCGCCGCGACCGGCGAAACGGTGCAGCCGTACATAACGACCGGCGTGAACGGCCGCGTGAAGATCGTCTACGCGCAGAAGGATGACGACGTCTCTGCCTGCATGATGGAGCACGGCGCTCTCGCGGTGCTCTCGCTTGACGGGTACATGGCCGTGGATATCGACGCCGGCTCTCTCGCCGCGGGCGACAAGGTCAGCGTGACCGTAGACGAAAAGACGTACCCCGGCACGGTGGACAAGCTCCAGAGCGGCAAGGCGACCGTCCTCCTCACCGACAACGGCCCGGCGGTCGATGCTGCGGCCAGCGTGCAGGATGCGGACGGCAATACCGTCGGCAGCGGCACGCTCTATATCCACAACCCGCTGCGCATCACCGGCTACGCGGGCGTTGTCTCCGCGGTAAACACCGCCGAGAACCGGCAGGTGTACGCGGGCAACTCCCTCTTCACGCTGCGCGACACGGCCTACAGCGCGAACTACGAATCCGTCCTCAAGAACCGCCGCGAGAAGGAAGAGGATCTCATGGCGCTGCTCGGCATGTACAGCGCCGGAGCGGTGACAGCGCCGTTTGACGGCTCCGTCTCCTCCATTGACTACAGCGACAAAACGACATCTTCCTCCGATAATACGGACTCCTCCGCCGGCGGCGGAGGCATGGTGTACGGCGGCATGATGAATGCCTACACTTCCTACGGCTCAGACGGCTCGGATTCCTCCGGAGACGGCTCGTCCTCTTCCGGCAGCACGGCGGCAAGCGGCGAAACGAAGCTCCTCACGCTCTCGTCGGATACGAGCATGAAGCTCACCGTGAGCGTGGACGAGACGGATATTCTCTCCGTGCAGAATGGGCAGAAGGCGCAGATCACCGTGAGCACGATTGGCGACGAGGTGTTCTCCGGCGTCGTAACGGCGGTGGAGCGCTCGGCAAAGAGCAGCTACGGCATCACGAGCTACAGCGTGGAGATCACGCTCGACAAAGACCCCCGCATGCTCCCCGGCATGACCGCCAAGGCGCTCATCCGCATTGAGGGCGTGGATAACGCTCTGCTCATCCCCGAAAAGGCGCTGCGCCAGACGCGCGACAGCTCGTTCGTCTATACGACGTATGACCCCGCCACCGGCACGCTCGGCGGTGAAACGGCGGTCATTCCCGGTCTTACCGGCGGCGGCATGGTGGAGATCACCGAGGGCCTCACCGAGGGACAGACCGTGTATTATCAGGAGGCCTACGACCCCTACGCCTATTATTACGGCACGGGCGGCAACGCGAGCGGCGGCGATGCGTGGGTCGAGGACGCGAGCGGCGGCGACGCCGCTATCGCCGAGGACGACGGCGCCTACGCGGACAGCGAGCCGCTGGAAGGATAACGCTATGATCGATTTACATGACGTTTCCAAGGTCTACCAGATCGGCGAGGAGCGCGTCCACGCGCTCGACCATGTGACGCTGCACATTTTCCCGAAGGAGTTCGTGAGCGTCATCGGCCCCTCCGGCAGCGGCAAGTCCACACTGATGAACATCATCGGCTGTCTGGACGTGGCGGACGCCGGGACCTACCGGCTCGACGGCATTCCCATCGAGGACTACAGCGAAAAGCAGCTCGCCCGCGTCCGCAATCAGAAGATCGGCTTCATTTTCCAGAACTTCAATCTGATCGCCAAGCTCTCCGCGGAGGAGAACGTGGAGCTCCCGCTCGTCTACCGCGGCGTAAGGCCGGCGGAGCGGGCAAAGCGCGTCGCCGCGGCGCTCGAGCGCGTGGGTCTCTCCAACCGCGCCAAGCACCTGCCGACGGAGCTCTCCGGCGGCCAGCAGCAGCGCGTGGCCATCGCCCGCGCGCTTGTAACGGAGCCCTCGCTCCTGCTCGCAGACGAGCCGACCGGCAACCTTGACTCCAAAACCAGCCGCGAGATCATGGACATTCTCCATGAGCTGCACGAGCAGGGAAACACCGTCGTGCTCATCACGCACGACAACGACATTGCCCGTCAGGCCAAGCGCAGCATCCACATTCTCGACGGGCGCGTCACGGAGGTGCAGCTATGATATCATCCTTTAAAATGGCGCTGCGCAGCATCGGCTCAAATAAGATGCGCGCCGCGCTCACGATGCTCGGCATCATCATCGGCGTCATGGCGCTCGTCGTGCTCGTAAGTCTTGTTAACGGCGCCACGAACACCGTGACGGACGAGGTATCCAGCCTCGGCAGCAACTATGTGGACGCCTACGTCTGGCGGCAGGAGGTCGGAAGCTCGCTCACCATAAACGATCTCAGGAAATGGGCGCAGGAGAACGAGTATGTCGAGGCCGTCGCGCCGGTCAACTACGGCGACGCCAAGGGAAAGGCCGGCTCCGCAAGCGACAGCATCAGTCTTTACGGCACGATGCCGGCGTATGCCGACATCAACGGTCTCACGATCGAATACGGCCGTTTCCTCAAGAATACGGACGTGGATAACTCGAGCCGCGTATGCGTCCTCTCGAAGCAGGCTGCCGAGCAGATCGTCGGCTATGCCGACTGTGTGGGCGAGGATTTCTCCATCGACGGCATGCGCTATACGATCGTCGGCGTGCTCGGCGAGCGCACCTCGCTCGTCTACGGCGGCAGCCGCGTTCCCAGAGTCTATATTCCCTTTACCTCATTCACGCGGCAGTACCCCCAGAACGGCAGCGCGATTTCCGAATTTTACGTCACCGCGCCGGAGGGCACGAAAATGGCCGACGCCGAGGCAGCCGTCAAAGAGTTCCTCTATGACTTTTTCGGCAACGGCGACAGCTTCTATGTCTATTCCATGAGTGTCATGGAGGACACGATGGGGTCCGTGACGAACATTCTCAAGATCCTGCTCGGCGGCATCGCAAGTATATCGCTCATCGTCGGCGGCATCGGCATTATGAACATCATGCTCGTCACCGTCACGGAGCGCACGCGCGAGATCGGCATCCGCAAGGCCATCGGCGCGGACCGCGGCACCATACTGCTGCAATTTCTGATGGAAGCGGTCGTTCTCTGCATGCTCGGGTGCGTCATCGGAATTTTTCTTTCGTGGTGCATCCTGCGGCTTGCCTCGACCATCGCGGCGGACGCCGGCATGCAGTTTGCGCTCAGCGGCAGCGTTGTTGCGCTCGCGGCGATCTTCTGCTTTGCCATCGGCGTGATCTTCGGGCTGTATCCGGCAAACAAGGCCGCGAAGATGAAGCCCATCGACGCACTGCATTACGGAGGCTGACATGGAAGCAAAACGGAAAAGAACAAAAAATATCATCATCGCCGCGGTGCTCGTGGCCGTCGCCATTTTGATGGCGGCGCTTCCGGCGATGCTTTCCTCCGGTCAGAAGGAGGAGAACACGGGCACGGCAAAATCCGTCGCCGTGCAGCGCGGCGACATTGACTCCACCGTCGCGGGCGCGGGCACGCTCTCCGGCGGGGACGGTGTGAAGATCACCGTGCCGCACGGCGTGGAGATCACGGAATATCTCGTGGCAAACGGCGATGTCGTCGCCGAAGGGCAGGCGCTCGCCGCCGTGGACAAGACCTCGGTCATGAACACGATCGCCACGGTGCAGAACAATCTTGAATACCTCGCCGGCCAGGTCCGCACCGCGGCCTCCGGCGCGACGAACGCCTATCTCGCCGCGCCCGCCGCGGGCCGCGTCAAGGCGATCTACGCCAATGCCGGCGACGACGTGCAGTCCGTCATCCGCGAGCACGGCGCTCTCATGGTCGTCTCGCTCGACGGGCGCATGGCCGTGGACGCGGAAACGGCGTCCGACGCCGCGACGCCCGGCAAGAGCGTCACCGTCCGCTGCGAGGACGGCACGGAATATGCGGGCCGCATCGAGATCCGCCGCGGCAATGCCCTCACCGTAACGCTCACGGATAACGGCCCCGTGCTCGGCGCGAAGGCGGACATTCTGCTCGACGGTGAGACCGTCGGCACCGGCACGCTCTATGCGCACAGCGCCTGGAACGTGACCGCCGCCGCGGGCACGGTCGCGGGGGTCAACACCGCCGTGGAACGGCAGATCACGCAGGGCGCGACGGTGCTCACGCTGCGCGATGTGGACGCCGAGGGCGAATACCGCCGTCTCTCCCAGCTCCACCGCGACTATGAGGACACGATGCTCAAGCTCTTCCGGCTCTACCAGACCGGGACCGTCACGGCGTCCGCCGCCGGGCGCGTGTCCGATCTTGATACGGCGCATCTCGGCGTCATGCGGAATACCGGCTCCTATACGGCGGCTCTGCTCGCCAGCCCCTCCGAGGGCGTTCCGGAGGAATACACCGTCCGTCCGGCACTTCTCTCCGAGGTCACGTTCGGCAGCATGACGTTCCTCGCCGCGCCCGCCGCGGCAGACGTCGATCTCACGGCGGAGCCCGTTGTTGATACGGAGAGTGCAGAGTCCATCCCCGTGACGAGCTTTGACGGCGTTTCCGTCTACGACTGGGACGCGGACGCCTCTGACTGGGCCGCATCGAATCCCAACCGGCTTGCCAAGGGCGATCTCGTCTATCTTGTGTATGACGAAAACGGTGTGCTGCTCTGGGTCGTGCGCCCGCAGAAGCCGGAGGAGCCGGAATTTCCGGACGACTCGATCATCTGGGGCGGCGGCGGAGGCGGCGGTGAAGCGCCCGCCTTTGAGATGTACGACCGCACCGAGACCGAGCTGATGCGTGTCTCGCCCATGGACACGGTGAGCGTGCAGATGCTGGTGGACGAAATGGACATTCTCTCCGTTCACACCGGGCAGGAGGCGGAGATCACCGTTGATGCGCTGCCGGGGCGCGCCTTCACCGGCACCGTGACCGCCATCGACCCGAACGGAAAAAATAACGGCGGCAACAGCAAGTACACCGTCACCATCACCATGCCGCGCGCAGAGAACATGCTCGACGGCATGAACGCCATGGCGGTGCTCACCGTCGGCACGACGGAAAACGTCCTCTGGCTCCCCGCCGAGGCGCTCGCGGAGCAGGGCTTTAAAACGGTCGTATACACCGGCTTCGACGCCAAGACCGGCGAGCTGACCGGCCCTGTGGAGGTCGTGACCGGCGTATCGGACGGCGACAAGGTCGAGATCGTCTCCGGTCTCGAGGAAGGCCAGACCGTCTGGTACATCGCCTATGAGAGCGCGGAAGCCGCGCTCTTCTCCGGCGCCGCCGCACCGGAGAGTGCATGATTCCCCACAGACCACCCTCGGGCGGAGCAAAGCTCCGCCCCCGCAAACCTTTTTGACTTATCCCCGTAGGGGAGGGGCTCTGCTCCTCCCCTTCAACATCCTATAAAGTCTTAACGATTTTCCCGCGTCTCTCCCTTGCAATCGTCCGTCTTCGCGGATACAATAGAAATACCCTCTCCGGAAAGGAATGACTTCATGCAGCCGAACGAACAAAGCAAACCGAAAAAAAATACCGCCCGTCCGCTGGGACGGCTGGGCGCGTTTCTCCTTGTTACGCTCGCGCTGCTGCTTATCACGCTTCTCGGCGTGATCTGGGTGCTGGAAAAGGGCCCCTCCCCGACCATAACGGAGAAATTCTGCCGCTCCATGCGCGAAACGAGCGCGATCCGGTGGATCCCGAACATCTTTCTCTCGCAGGAGGAGGTAGACGCCTTCAAGAGCGAGAGCACCGAAAACGACGAGACCGAAACGGTCAACACCTCTCTCATCCGCATCGCCCCCGCCGCGGAGCGCGGGACGGAAACAGCGGACGACGGCGTGGAGCTCATCGCCATCACGCGCGGCACAGCCAAGGGCAAGCTGCTTATCGTGCGCGATCCTTCGCGCGTCATTCTCGGCGTTTCGAGTAAGGAATTCAATGCGAAGACCCCCGGCTTGCAGCTCACGGAGCTTGTGGCCAAGTATGGCGGCGTTGCCGGAACGAACGCGGGCGGCTTCAACGACGAAAACGGCCGCGGCAACGGCGGCGTGCCGCAGGGGCTCGTGATCTCCGGCGGAGCGCTGCTCCACACCGCGCGCGAGGGCGAGCGGTACAACGTCGTCGGCTTTGACGCCGACCACATCCTCCACGTCGGCACCATGACGGCGGACGAGGCTCTCGCGCAGGGACTCACCGACGCGGTGAGCTTCCGCACGCACGACGGGCTCGCCTCCTCGCTCATCATCAACGGCGAGGTGCAGTCCAAAAACCTCGGCGGCGGCGTCAACCCGCGCACCGCCATCGGCCAGTGCGCCGACGGGAGCGTTCTCCTGCTCGTGCTCGACGGCCGCTCGATCAACACCCTCGGCGCCACGATGCAGGACGTAGCGGACATCATGCTTGAATACGGCGCGGTGAACGCCGGCAATCTTGACGGCGGCTCCTCGAGCGTCATGGTGTACGACGGCGAGATCATCAACAACTGCGCCTCCGTCACGGGGCCGCGCAATATTCCCACGGCGTTTATCGTCCTGCCGGAGGGGGATTGAGTATGGAAGAAAAGAAAACGCAAGTCCCGTCCGGCACGCCGGAGAGCATCGCCGCGCCGGACGACGCGGCAAAGCGCTCCAGGCGGCGCTGGCGGCGGTTCCTTGTCCTGTACGCCGTGGTGTGGCTGCTGTTCGCCTCGCTCGGGTGCGCGGCGTTTTATAAATACCTGCGCGTGTACGAGCAGGCGCTGCCGGAGCATGTGATGGACTCTCTCATGGAGACCACCGCGCCGGAAACGTGGCTCGGCTATGTGAAAGCCTCGATCGAGAGCGAGTCCGGTGAATTTGACGACGCCGCGGCGCTCTATGAGGAGTACGAGAGCGTTCTGCTCGCCGGGAAGAGCTTTTCCTATCGCCGCGCGCCGGAGAGCCGCGCGGATGCGCCCAAATTCATTGTCCGCTGCGGCGGTGTGGACGTGTGTACCGTGTCGCTCACCGAAAAGCCGGACAGCGATCTCGGCTTCGGCAGGCATCTCTGGCAGGTCGGCGATATCGCGCCGTGCGAAGCGCTCGGCAATCTCCGCAGCACCGCCGTAGAGATCACGGCGCTCGCGGGCGAGGCGGTATATATCAACGGCATCCCGCTCACGGACGCGCAGATCGCCGAGACGGGTCTTGCGCTCCCGGATATGCCGGCAATCGAGAGCCGCTTCACGGCCGCCCCCACTCTCACGCGCTACCGCGTGGAGAAAATGTACGGTTCGATCACCGTCACGGACGCCTCCGGCGCGGAGATCGCGCCCGAAGCGGACGCGGGCGACGGCGTCACGCGCTACGCGCTTCCCCTGCCGCGCTACAGCGTTTCGATCACCGCCCCGTCGGACGTCACGGTAACGCTCTGCGGCGCGGTTCTCACGCTCGACGACGCCGAAAGCTCCGACCGCGGCATATTGCGCGGGCTCGAGAACTACACCGGCGATCAGGCGTTCGACACCGTACGCTGGTCGTTCGACGGTCTCTACTCACTGCCGGACGTGCAGGCCACCGCCGCCGACGGTACGGCGCTCTCCCCGCTCGTCGGGAAAAACGGGCAGCTCATGTTCTTCCATCCGAACAACGCCTCGCTGCAAAGCGCCGTGGAAAACCGTGTGCGGTACTTCTTCAACCGATACATCGATTACAGTTCACGGTCGTTCCAGGGCAATCTTGCCCTGACGCGCGAGGATGTGGAAAACGACGAGATCGAGATGAACCCCGCAACGCGCGCCTCCATGCGGCGCTACTACAGCCTGCTCGACTGCATTATGTGGACGACCGATCTGTACCGCTACATTCAGGAATCGACCGACGCGATGATCTGGGCCTCCGCGACGAGCGTGAGCTATGACGAGCTCACCTTCACGGACTTCTCGTTCGTCGGCGCGAACTGCTTTGTCTGCACCGTGCGCTACAAGGCGGACTTCACCGCAAACTCGTGGCAGGAGCAGAAGAACTACAACATGCAGAACGCCTACGAACTGGCGTTCGTCTGTCCGAACGGCGGCGCGTGGTACGCCGCGGCGATGGACGCCGTGACCGAATAAATTGTAAAACCGGAGCCGATGCGATATGCGCATCGGCTCCGGTTTTTCGTATCGTTTTTTTCGGTTCATTCCGTCGGTTCAACGGCGACCTTGACAACGACCTTCCGCACCGGCCGGCACTCGCCCGCGGCGATGCACGGCGCGTGCGCGTCCTGCGGAAAGAGGATCGCAAACCGCCCGCCGCCGAGCGGCAGCTTTGCCGTTTCACCCTCATAGAACCATATGTCGCGCTCCGGCGCAGCCTCGGCCACCCGCTCCATCGAGGCGAGCGGCGCAACGCCGATGAGCTCCTCGCCCTCGATGAGGTACTGGATGTCGATATACTTCCGGTGCGCCTCGGGCCGGTCGTTTTCCGGCTTTGTTTCATAGCTCTGGAAGAGCGCGAACACCCGCTCGCCGTCGATCTCCACACGTCCGGCCTCCACCGTTTCCAGCTCCGTGCCGGTGAGATAATCGAGCGCCTTTGCGAGATTTCCGCTCAGTTTGCGGTACTGCCCCGCGTGGTCCAACGTATCGTATATCATGGAAACACCCCTTTCGTTTTCTGCATTATAGTTCATAAAAATATCCCGCGCAACCGCGCGCAGAAAGCGCCGGCGGCGATCATTGCGCCATACAGAACATGCTTGCGGATTTTTTGGATATTGTACACAGAAACACGTATTTTCCCATGTGATTTTTGTAGAAAATCAACTTACTTATTGCATGTTTTTTCGCCTGACGCTATAATTGTATCGTAATCAGAAATCCTGTTCTCTATCAGAGAACAACGCAAAATTCAACCGACAGAAGGAAAATCATGAGCGAACCGATCGTCAGTTCCCTTGCCAAAGCGCTCCGCGTTCTGGAATGCTTCACGGTCAGCGAGCCGGAGCTCGGCGTCACCGAGATCTCCAAAAAGCTCGGGATCGGCAAGTCCAACGCGCACAATATCATATCGACATACTGCCAGATGGGCTATCTGCAGCAGCTGCCCAGCCGGAAATACACGCTCGGCTACAAGCTGCTCGAGCACGCGTTCATCATAAACCAGCATCTCGGCTATCCGCACGCGGTGTACGATCTCCTGCTTGAGGCCGCCGAGCGCACCGGGCAGGTCGTCTACTTCGGCATCCCGTACGAAACGGACGTTCTGTATCTGTATGTCGCCCATCCGATCGCGCGGATGAAGGAGCTGCCGTACCGCGAGATCTGCGGCGAGCACGCCCCGCTGTGTACCACGGGCATCGGCAAGGCGATCCTCGCCAATCTCCCGCCGGAGGAATGGCTCTCCCGCCTGCCCGAGATCGTTCCCGCGCACACACCGCAGACGATCACCGATAAGGACAAGATCCTGCAGGAGCTGCAGAGCACCCGCGAGCGCGGCTTCGCCATCGACAACTGCGAGCACGAGCTGAACGTCCGCTGCGTCGGCGTGCCGGTCTATAACGCGAGAGGCGCTCTTGTCGCCGGCATCAGCTCCTCCGGCGCGGTGCAGGTCATGACCGACCGGAAGGTCATGGAATGCGCCGACATCCTGATGGGTATCACGCAGCGCATCAAGGAAAGGCTGTACGCCTGACACCCCAACGGGCACATCTGCGGGCGGAAAAACCCGCGGCTGCCATACACAAACCGTCTGTACAAATCAAAAGGAGGAAACGAAATGAAGAAACTCATCGCCATGCTCCTCGCACTCGTCATGCTGCTTGCGCTCTGCGCCTGCGGCCAGACCGCCGCTCCGGCCGAGCAGCCCACCGCCGCTCCCGCCGAGGAACCCGCGGCCGAGCCCGTCGAAGAACCGACCGATGACGTCGGCGAGCCGGTCAACCTCATTTTCTCCATCGCTGCCGTCCCCACCGATGCCCACGGCGCTGCTCAGAAGGTCTTCAAGGAGACCCTCGAGTCCATCTCCGGCGGCAACATGACCGTTGAGTGCTACGATTCCGGCACGCTGTACGGTCAGGACACCGAGCACGACGCGCTCAAGAACGGCGACGTCGACATGATCTACTCCTCCGCTTCCTGGCTGACCGACGGCTCCCCCTGGATCTCCATGTTCACCGCCGGCTACGTTTTCCAGAGCTATGACCACATGACCAAGGTCCTCAACGGCGACATCGGCAAGGATATGTTCCAGAAGGTCGCCGAAGAGCAGGGCATCCTCCCGCTCGGCGCGTTCTATCTCGGCACCCGCCAGATCTCCCTCTCTCAGGACAAGCAGATCAAGACCCCCGAGGATCTCAAGGGCATCAACCTCCGCATGCCGAACTCCGACGCGTGGGTGTTCCTCGGCAAGGCCATGGGCGCGAACCCGACCGCCGTTGGCTTCAACGATCTGTATCTCGCTCTCCAGACCGGCACCGTTGACGGCCAGGACAATCCCCTGCCCACCGTCAAGTCCGCCAAGTTCTACGAAGTGCAGAAATCCATCTCCCTGACCAACCACCTCGTTGACTCCGTGTGGCCGACCATCAACCTCAACACCTGGAACAAGCTGACCGACACCCAGAAGGGCTGGGTCATGGAAGCCGTTGAGGCCGCCCGCGTCGCCTGCGACGAGCAGAATATCAAGACCGAGAGCGAAGTTCAGGACTTCCTGCGTGAGCAGGGTCTGACGATCTACGAGGCCGACGTCGCTGCGTTCGCCGACCACGTTCTCGAAACCTACCTCGCCGATCCCATCTCCGACACCTGGGATAAGGATCTCCTTGCGCAGATCCAGGCGATGGCGTAACCCCTTTGACCCCAACCGGGGAGCCGAGGCAACCCGACTCCCCGGGTTTTTTATTTCCGCACGCGAAAGGAGAGATCTGCATTGGCTGTTAAAAATGCGTTCGGCTTTGTCCGCGACTGCGTGGAGAAGTACATCCCGTCCATTGCGCTCGCGGCGCTGTTCATCATTTTCTGCTATCAGGTCTTTATGCGCTATGTTCTCCGCCAGCCGCAGGCCTGGGCGGGCGAAGTGGAGCAGAGCTGCTTTTTGTGGCTCGTTCTGCTCGGCGCCTGCTATGCGCAGCGCATGAAGGCACACGTTACATTCACGCTTCTGTACGATAAGCTCAGCATCAAGGGCAAAGCCGTCGTTGCCATGCTTGGTGACATCATCATTGCGTTCACGGCATTCTGCAATATTCTGCCCTCGCTCCATTACGTTCTGGGTCTGGCGGCGCGCCATCAGGTGACCACCATTCTCAAATGGCCCAAAACGATCGTGTATTTCCCGTACGTCGTCATGATCGCGATCCTCATGCTGTATGCGCTCGTGGAGATATATGAGTACATCATGGTACTTTGCGGCAATGCGTACTATATCGAAAAAATGAAAAACGAAGACAAGAGCGAGGCGGAGCACGCCATTGAAGAATCCCTCGCTCAGGAGAACATAGATCTTACAAGCATCGATTTCAGCTCCGGCCACGGCGGAAGCGCCCCCGCTCCGGATGACGGAAAGAACGATGTCAGCAAGACGGACGACGCCGGAAAGGAGGACAAGTAAATGCTGGAGCATCTGCCTCTTATCGTGTTTCTGGTCACATTCGTGCTCATATTCGTGCTGCGTATGCCGATCCCCGCGGGCATGATCGCCGCATGTACGCTGTACTTCCTGACCGACGGTCTTATCAAGGGCGTAGGCTTCGGCGCGCTCATCACCGGCGCGGGCGGCAGCCTGCATCTTGTGGCGCAGAAGACCATCGAAGCGATATTTACCAACGGCACCATCGTCGCGGTACCATTGTTTATCTTTGCCGCGAACGTAATGAACGCCGGTAAGATCACCGAGTACGTTTTCGGCACCTGCATGGGTCTCGTCGGCCGCTTCCGCGGCGGTCTGGCGCACGTCAACGTCCTCGCCTCTCTCGTTTTCTCCGGCATGACCGGCTCCGCCATTGCCGACGCCTCCGGTCTCGGCAAGCTTGAGATCGACGCCATGCGCAAAGAGGGCTACGATGACGGCTTCTCCTGCGCCATCACGGCGGCCAGCGCCACCATCGGCCCGATCTTCCCGCCGTCCATCCCCATGGTCGTTTACGCGATGCTCACCGGCGCCTCCGTCGGCGCGCTGTTCATGGCAGGCATGGTGCCCGGTGTGCTGCTCGCCGTCGCGCTGTGCGTTTATGTGTACTTCGTCGCCAAAAAAAGAAACTACCCCCGCACCGCGCCCCCGAAGCTGCGCGACTATCTCCTGTATCTGACGAAGTCCATCTGGGCGATGCTCACCCCGGTCATCCTGCTCGTCGGCATCTATACCGGCATCATGACCCCGACCGAGGCCGGCGCCATCGCCGGACTGTACGCGCTTCTCGTCTCCTTCCTGATCTACCGGCTCATGTCCTGGAGGACGCTCAAGCAGGTCCTCGTAGACACAATGAAGGGTACCGGCTCCGTTTCCATCATGATCGGCGCCGCCTCGGCCATTTCCTTCATCTTTGCCAAAGAGCAGATCGGCACGATCCTCGGCAACTGGCTGCTCAGCGTCACGGCCAACAAGTACGTCTTCCTGTTTGCCGTCAACATCATCATCCTGATCCTTGGCTGCCTGGTCGATACCTCGGTCATCCAGCTTGTCATGATCCCGATCCTATGGCCGGTCGCGGAGGCGATGGGCATCAACATCATCCATTTCGGCCTCATCATCTGCTTCAACATGATGGTCGGTCTGTCCACGCCGCCGTTCGGCATGTGCCTGTTCATCACCTCGGGCATATCCGGCACGCCGCTCAAGGATATCATTCGGGAGATCTGGTGGCCGATCATCGTCATGCTGATCGTGCTCGCCGTGATCACCTACATCCCCGACGTGGTGCTGTTCCTGCCAAAGCTCACCGGTATGATGGCCTGATATAAAAAGGAGGTCCAAACATGACTTTTGCAATCCATGAAGGCGTATGGCCGGTAATGATCACCCCGTGGAAAGAGGACAATACGCCGGACTTCAAAGCGCTCGAGGCGCTGACGAACTGGTATGTGGAAAAGGGCTGCGACGGCATCTTCGCCGTCTGCCAGTCGAGCGAGATGCATTATCTTTCGGCGCAGGAAAAGCTGGACATCGCGCGCTGCGTATCGGAAGCCGCCGCGGGCCGGCTGCAGATCGTCGCCTCCGGCAACACCGAATGCAGCCGCACCGAGCAGTTCCGCCAGATCGAGGACATGATGAAGATCCCCGGCATCGGCGCGTATGTGCTCGTGTCCAACCGGATGGACATCAAAAACGAGGGCGAGGAAGCCTTCCGGAAGAACGTGGACGACGTGCTTGCCACGTTCCCCGAGATCTCGTTCGGCATTTATGAATGCCCGATGCCGTGGAAGCGTCTCCTTACGCTGGACTTCATCCGCGACTACGCCCCCGGCGGCCGTCTCGTGTTCATCAAGGACACCTGCTGCGACTATGAGCTGATCCGCCGGCGGCTCGAAGCCGCCAAAGGCACGCCCATGAAGCTCTTCAACGCCAACTGCCAGTCGTGGTACGACAGCTACTGCCACGGCGCCGGCGGCTACAGCGGCATCATGGCAAACTTCCACCCCGACATTTACAAGTACTGCGTCACGCACAAGGACACCGACCCCGAAAAGGCGCAGCACGCGAACGATTTCCTGACCCTCGCGGGCATGATCGAGCGCACCTGCTACCCGGTGAGCTGCAAATACTATCATCAGCTCGTCGGCGTCCCCATGTCCACCTACTGCCGCAGTGCCGATCCGCATCGGCTGGACAACGCCGCGAAGGAAGAGGTCGAAGCGCTGATCCGCATGGAAAACCACATCCGCGAAGAGCTCGGTATCGGCTGAGCGCGCAAAAACCGCATAAAAGCAGCCTCGGCCTTAAGGCCGAGGCTGGTTTTTGTTTCATGGGGTATTCAAATGACCGGAAACGGGTTTTCCCCGCCGTGGTTTTGCATCACCATTGCGGCAGAAAAGCGAAGCGTTTTATCCTCGGACAGATCGGCAACGCTTTTCAGCGCCGCCCACGCTTTTCCCGTAAGAACGCCTTCCTGCAGGCAGAAATTTCCGGCATTGATCTTCACGCGGTCATCTTCATGGTCGAGCAGGCGATCCAGAATGTCGATGCATTCGCCTCGGGTTTTGTCGCGGCTCAGGTCTTTTCGCATTTCTTTTTCGATGCCCTGCAGCGTCTTGGCCGCGCGATTGCTCAGTTTGACTTTTTTCTTGTCCCCATAGTCATCCTGCGTCAGCTGGATTTTGGAAAGCTCCGTGATCATAAGATAATAATTTGCTGTCATTTCAAGCCTCCTAATAACGCTATGCAAATAACGTTAGTGTAAATGCAGCGCCTTAATTTGGGGATATACATCCCGAAGGGAAACCAGGGATTTATTCATGCAAATCAGCAGCGCGTTTTCATCGAAGGAAATGGAGATAAATACATCAACGATCCCTTTAGTCACCAATTCTTCATAAGAGTGCTGCAAGCACATAACAGCGTTTGCAGGATCGCGCAGGCTGAACACAAAAACATTTTCGGGCGCTTCATAGATCGCTTTATCCAGAAAATCTCCGAATAAAGGAGGCGGGATAATCGCGGATATCTCCGCATGCTCGGCAGAGCGGGGTCTTTCAAAATACTTCAATCCCTGAGCCTTTATAAATGCCAGCAGCGAACTTTCTTCTGTTACGGAGTCGAGCGTCACTACCATCTCTTTGCAATGAAACAAATCGACTATTTTGATAATATTGTTCACGCTGCAATCCAAACCAGAGACCCGTATTGTTGCCGGATTTAATAAGAGGTTTTTTGAAAATTTAATCACGCACAAAACCTCCCCACAAGCCGGCTCCGAATATGCCGGCGCGGCCTTTGTCAGCGGATAAACGCAGAATAGCTTTGATGTAATGCAAGTTATTTATGGCGGCAACCGTATTTCTCGAAAGTACCTCCATGGAACGAGCCGCTTTAATTCAGTTCCATCCAGGAATTGGACACGACCAGATGGGGAACATTTGTGTCGGCAGCGAGGAATCTCCACGATTCTTCGCCGTTTTCATACGTTGTCCATACGATGCGGCAGTCGCCCATGTCCAGCCACAAATCGTTCTTTTCGCTTAGCCCCAATTCCATTATTTCCCGACCGATCAAGTGACTGATCTTTATGGAAAAATCTTCACTGGGTGTATTTTCGCAGTATTCCTCCGCTCCGCGTTCACTATTTTCCCACAGTATTTTGAACCTGCACAGAGCATGTATCGAATAGGTGCCGATTCTCCTTCGTATGCCAAGGCGAGTCACCTCCACCGGTTTTCCGAACCCGAAATCATACAGTTCCGTATCCGGCGATTTTAATGCATAGCGCAAAGGCTGTCCAACAAGAGGCCGCAGAAATTCTTCTGCCTCCTGTCGATTTACTATTTTTTCCATTTTATCCCCTTAAAGCGTTTATGAACATTCTTCTTTGAACCGAAGAACAAAAAGGAACAGTAAATACTTCGCAGTGTTCATAATATCATGAAAGCCTAGTCCTGAACCAGATATCTCATTGTGTACCGCGCGCTGTTGATCTTTATTCAAGCCTTTCGTTGCACAGGTCTCCCAGCGCAGCAAATCACATCGTCCGCTCTTACCCGCTTCTTCCGAACCTTTTATTCCATCCGGCGCCATTCCTCGATCGTCTCGTTTCCGCGCACATACTGACCTTTTGGAAGGTCGGCGTCCTTCCGGTCATAGTGTCGGCGGTTTCGTCCGGAACAGGCATAGGACAGGTTCATGCAGGGAGACAAATCTCCGCTTTTTACGTTTACGGTAAACACAAAGGTCTTCAGGCTCTTCATTTTTCGGAGAAATTCCAAATCAGGCAATTCATTGTTTCCCGAAAGTTCCAGAAGCTCCAGATTTTCCAACTCGCTCAGCACGGAAAAATCATCGATCCTGGGGCAGTTTTCGATACGCAGAGCCCGCAGCGTCGACTTAACGTCCCGCAGCGCGCCGATATCACGTAAAGTCCGATTATGATAGAGATACAGGCACTGCAGCCTCTGCGAAGTTTGTATTCCGTCCAGCGATTCAATCCCGCTTTGCAGCACGGTGAGAGTATCAAGGATCGAACTGGAAAACGCGGCGGTCAGGTCTTTTCCTTTATAATAAGATAAGCCCAGACTTTTCAGTGTTTGAACAGCGTTAAAGTGCTTATATTGGCGGTTTGTTACAGAGAGTTTTTCCAGCCCGCGCAGCTTTGCACAGTCCAGTTCCGTGGTGAATTTCTCCCCGCGGCCATAAAAGGCTTTAGCTTGCAGACTCTTTATCTGCGGCATACCGTATAGTGGAGAATAATCAAATCCTCGGTCAGCGCTGTCTGCCGGAATAATTCGGAAATACTTCAACGAAGGACAGGACGTGATAAAGCCAATGCTGTCGGCGATGATGAGCGCCTTTTCAATTTTATGCACGCGGATAAACTCCAGCTGTTCCTCCAGACTGCAGATAGATCCGTGCATATTCGGAGAGGTACATGGGATATCCGGCGGGTACTTTACAACAATGGCGTCATATATGTTTGCGGGATGGGTTATGGAAGTAAAAACCATTCCGTCACGAACGATATACCGTTTGCCAAGGGTCTCGGCATCCATGATTACATCTCGAAACTCTACCATAAATCAAAATACCTCAATGGCACAGCCCTTTCTTGTAATTATATTGAAAAGGCACTAATTAACTTTATGCCACTTTTGAATATCCAGCAACTTAATTGTCTGATTATCGTATGGCAGGACAATTTGCTTTGCCATATCGTAATGTTGGAGAAATCTCACTTTGGCAATTCCGTATGTTTTCTGATATTCAAAGGGACTATTTGATATAGCAATAAACTCTTCGCAGCATGCCGCTCCTCCCGGCGAAACAAAAATCGTATAGTAAACCGCATCTGCCGTTGAGATGGTGCACAACTTTTGAGAAGCTGCCGAAAAAGACTGTATGTGGTCTTCTTCAATAACGGTATATGTGCAAAGCCTTCTTGAGAAAAATAAAAGACACGCCGCAACCAGAATAAACCATGCCGCACAAAGGCACATAATATAGTCTTCTTTACTATTGCTCCAAATACAGAACACTGCAGTACCAACAGAAATTACAGCTATAAGACATAACAGGAACAATCTGCTCTGCTGCCATTTTTTTGATAAATCAATTCTCATCTTTTCTATAGCAGGTCGATTATGCTTTGTAAGATAGATAGAGATCCACCCGTTACAAAGTTAGCAAATACTCGTGCCGTTCTATAAAACTAAAATGACACGGCGATGCAGACAGTAAAAAACACACATTTTCATCCATCTTCCATTCGCCGTGTCTGGGTTAATTATATATTTTCAGATTTTCTTATGCAAGTAAAATGTTTATCATCGGGGGCTCCGGTCAAAAAGGGGAATGCACTCTTACGATCTTATCATAACGCCAAAAGCGGAACGACGTATAACGCCGTTCCGCTTTTGCCATCCGATTTGCCGCCGGGAGAGAGGACCGGCTGCGGGCTGGACGATCGCCCAAGAAAGGGGAGAAATGAGAGGGAAAGAAATAATTGGAGTTTTTGTCTGTCTTGCTTCGTCCGACTGTCTGTATATTACCGGAAATCCGCGCTGTTTTCCTGAACAGACCGTGTTATTTCTGAAAACAAACTGTGAATAAAGCGTCCCGGGCAAAGTTTCCTTCCTGCCGGAAAGCTGTCTCTCCTTCCCCGGTAAGATGCAAAAAGCGGAACGACGTAACGCCGTTCCGCTTTTGCCGTCCGATTCGCAGCCGGGAGAGAGAACGGCTGCGGGCTGGAGGATCGCCCGAAAGGGGAGAAATGAGAGGGAAAGAAATAATTGGAGGGATTCATCTGTCTTGCTTCGTCCGACTGTCTGTATATTACCGGAAATCCCCCGAAGTTTCCTAAACAGACTGTGTTATTTCTGAAAACAAAATGTGAACAACACGGAGGGCGTGTATAAATTCTTTTCGTACCGGTAAAAATACCCTCGAATCCCAAATCGAGGAGGTTAACCATGGAGGAAAAGAAAGGCTTCAGCAAAAAGCTGAATGCGTTCTTTGCCGGGAAGGGCTTCTACATAGTCCTTCTTCTGTGCGCCGTACTGGTCGGGGCTTCGTTCTGGCTGGTTGGGCGCGGAAGCGGGGCTGATGTAGAGCGCGATCCGGTCAAGGAAACGAACATCACGGCTTCGGCGCAGGAGACCGCGCCGCCGCAGGGCAGCATCCCCGTTATGAACACGGAGGAGGACGAGCGTCTCCCGCTCGGCACGGGCGTCCTGCCCGCCGCGGAGGGCGAGGAGGTGCCGGAGGCGCAGGCCCCCGCCGTGCAGGAGGAGATGCCGGACGTTCCGGTATCGGTGAACGAGAGCGCTCCGCAGTTCATCCGTCCGGTAAACGGCGTGCTGCTTCGCGGCTTCAGCGCGGAGGCGCTCTCCTATGACCGCACGATGGCCGACTGGCGCGTTCACCGCGGCTGGGACATCGCATGCGCCGCGGGCGAGCCGGTGCTTGCCGTATCCGGCGGCACGGTGACGGCGGTGTATGAGGACGATCTTCTCGGCACCGTTGTGGAGATCGACCACGGGAACGATGTCGTGAGCGTGTACGCCAATCTCGACGTCTCCCCCGCCGTCGGCATCGGGCAGATGGTTTCCTGCGGCGACACGGTCGGCGCCGTCGGCACAACGGCGCTCGCCGAATCCGGCGAGGAGGCGCATCTCCACTTCGCCATGCGGCGCGGCGGCAGCAGCGTTGATCCCGCCGAATATGTGCCGGAGACCTGAGGCGGAACTTTTTTCGGGCGGCTGCGTCTTATACTAAGACGCAGCCGCTTACTTTTTTTCCGCCGATTGACGAGCGGCGGCAAAACGGCTATACTTATGATTTGATATATTGCTGTACCGGGAGGACGCCATGCATCCGATCACAAAGAAACAGAAAATACAGTACATACTCGCCGCCGCGGGCTTTGTCCTGCTGGCGCTGGCGCTGCTGTTTCTGCTTTTGCAGGGTCCGTCCGGCGGGAAATCCGACGCGGACGCGGCACCGACGCCAGAAGTGACCGCCGCCCCCAGTGCCTCCGCCGGTCTCACCATCGCCGGAGTGGATGTCGATCCCGCGGCGGACAGCTTTGAGCTTGCCGGAAAGACGCTCTCTGCCGGGGACTGCGCCTCCATCGCCTCGCTCGGAAATCTCACGACGCTCTCGCTGACGAACTGCAATATTTCGGACGTGCATTTTCTTGCAGAACTTACGCAGCTGCGCACGCTCATTCTCTCCGATAACGCCATGGCGGACGCTTCGCCGCTCGCCTCGCTCTCGCAGCTGCGCACGCTGTATCTCGACCGGAATCCGGTCGCCGACCTTTCCGTCCTCTCGCCGCTCTCTGCGCTCACGACACTCTCCATTCAGGGCGTGGAGATCGCGGACTATGTGCTCGAAGACCTGCAAAAAGCGCTGCCCGGCTGCCGCATATTCAGCGACAGCGTCGTGAAGGGCTCGCGTCCGGTGTCTCTCGGCGGGCTGGACTTCACCGAATCGGTCGAATCGCTCGACCTTTCGGGCCGCGGCATCACGGACATTTCCGCGCTCTCCGGCTGCTCGGAGCTGCGCGAGCTCAATCTCTCGAACAACCCGATCGCCGATATCTCCACGCTCGCCCTGCTGCCGAAGCTTACCTCGCTCGATCTGAGCGCCACGGGACGGAGCGATCTCGATAACGAGCTTCTCTCGTCGCTGCGCTCGCTCTCGTACCTGAAGCTTGAAAACAACGACGGCGTCACCGCCGAGGGCATCGACGCGCTGCAATCGGCGCTGCCGAGCTGCCAGATCGTCCATGAGCCGAAGTACTACACCGTCGTTTTCGGCGACCAGTCCTTCTCGTCGGACGCCTCCGATGTGACGGTGGACGCGCTGGGGCTCACAACGCTCTCCGGCATTGAGAAATTCCACCGGCTGCGGCGGCTGAGCGCCTACGGCAACACGCTCACCGACCTTGCACCGCTCGCGGAGCTGTTCTCCGTGGAGGAGCTGCAATTGGGCTATAACAACCTCTGCGATCTCTCCGCTCTCACCGGCCACACGGCGCTGCGGCGACTCATTCTCGACCACAACGCCCTGCGCGACATCACCGCGCTCTCCGGCTGCACCGCGCTTGAGGAGCTCGATCTCAGCTATAACGACCTGAACTCCCTTGCGGCGCTCCGCTCGCTCACGCAGCTTCGCACGCTGAACATCACCGGAAATCCGGCTCTCACCGCCGATATGGTGCGCTCGCTGCAGGAGGCTCTCCCCGCCTGCCAGATCATCACGGACATCGACCTCTCCATGCCGGAGCCGACGCCCGAACCGCCCGCGGAAACACCGCAGCCCTGACCGTACCGGTTTAAAAAACACAAAAACCGCCCATACTATGTGTATAACCTACATAGAAGGGCGGTTCTTTTTATGCATAAAAACGACAGGCTGCGGCCATGGGAAACGGCGCTGCTCGCGGCGGTGTGCGTAACGCTGCTCACCGGCGTGTGGGCGCAGGGGCGGCAGAGCGCGCTTGCGGACAAGGTCGTGCGGCTGCACGTGATCGCCGCGTCCGACAGCGCGGAGGATCAGCGCGTGAAGCTTGAGGTGCGGGATGCGCTGCTCGCGTATCTTACGCCGCGGCTGGAAGCCGCGTCCGGCGCGCAGGATGCCGCAGCGGTGATCGCCGCGGCGTCGGGGGAGCTTCAGCGTATCGCGGAGACCGCAAGCGGCGGCAGCGCCCGCGTGGAGCTCGGGCGTGAAACGTACCCCACGCGGGAATACGAAACCTTCTCGCTCCCGGCGGGCGTGTATACGTCGCTTCGTATAACGCTCGGCGCGGGCAGCGGGCGAAACTGGTGGTGCGTGGTATATCCTCCGCTCTGTACATCGGGCGTGGAGACCGCGCAGGAAGCCGCCGTGCTCTCCGATGACGACGTAAAGCTCATCACCGAGGACGGCGATGGCTACGTCCTTCGCTTCCGTCTGCTCGAATGGTGGGGCTCTCTCACCGGCAAGTGATCTCGGAATACCATTTCGGCACGAGCGTCCGGAAGAAATCGCAGTCGCGGATGATGCGCGCAGCGCGCGCTTTCATTTCGGAGACATCCCTTGCACCAAACGGCTTCGCCCAGACGATCGAGAAAAGCGCCGCGTGGGCGCTGTATACGGCAAGCGCCTTCCAGAAGTTTTCCGGCACGTTTCCGGCAAAATAAGCGTCGATCTGTCCCGCGCAGTACGCCGCGCTGGCCTCGACACCGAAGCATTCAAGTTTATAGAATTCCTCGTACGGGTCACCAACCTCCCAACGGTTGAAGTCGATCACGCCGAGCGAACCGTCCCTCCGGTACACCAGATTTCCCGGATGGAAATCCCCGTGCAGGTATACCGGCGGCTGCGTCCATATCGCGTCGATATTCTCCCGCACGAAAGCGATGATGCCTTCGTCGCCGGGTATCCGCACGTCCGACGCCTCGTAGCGTTCGAGCTGGCGGAGCTTCCTTTCCTTTTTTGTCTCCTCCGGCACATCCGCCGCGTCCAGCGGCAGCAAATGGATCCTGCGCAGGATGCCGCCCGCCTCGCGTCCGAGACGGTACTGCTCTTCCTTCGGCAGCGTGGGCAGAACCTTTTCCAGATCGTCGCCCTCGACCCACGTGAGCAGCATATACGTCCCCGCAGCGCACCGCCCGAACCCTACCGGCTCGGATATCGGAAAACCGAGAGATGAGAATTTTTCGATGATCTCGCATTCCTTTTTCTTCGCCGCATATCGCTCCGGTGCGGAAATACGCAGCTGCAGATACCGCCCGTCCTGCGTCCGGACATGGTATTTTTCGTCGCTCGACCAGCCCTTTTCGATCTTTTCCACAGACAGCCAGCTCTCGCTGCCCCGGATCTCTTCAAACACACTCATGCCTCCCTTCACGGCGCAAAAGGCACTCTCTTACGAGAGTGCCTTTTCGCATAATCAATACTGGTAATGGTGCGCGTCCTGCAAGACCATTTCCTTCACCTTCATGAGGCGTACCTTTGTGGAGTTTTCGTTCTCCTCGAGCTTCATGGAGATGTATTTGATGTTCTTCTGCAGATCGGGGATCATGACGTACTCGAGCGCATTTACGCGGCGGCGCGTCTTTTCGATCTCCTGCGCGAGAAGCTGCATCGTTTTTTCTACCTGCGCCAGCTCCAGCATGTCCTCAAACACGCCCGAGAGAGCGGTCATGGCGTCGTCCAGCTCGCCGGAGGTCTGCGCGAGACCGTAGGGGAAGATGTCCCCTTCCTCGGCGGTTTTGGTCTGGAAATCGTAGACCGGGACATTGACGCTCATGATGTTCTTGAAGCTCACATCGAGCGCCACGCTCTGCCGCGGATAGAGCAGCGCCTGCTCGAGCATTTCCGGCGACATGACCGCGCTCGCCACGCTCAGCGCGCCGAACGCTTCGGTCAGTCCCTGCTCGACCTTCGTGCGCAGCTCCTTATTGCGGCGGACAACGTCCATAAACTGACGCATCAGTTCATCGCGCTTGTCCTTGAGCAGCTTATGGCCGCGGGAGGCGGTTTTCAGTCGGCCCTTCATCTGGTTGAGCACCATTCGGGTCGGTGTTATGGTTGCCATGGGATCACCTCTTCCTTTCCGCGAAGCGCATTACTGCTGCTTCTTGGGAAGATACTTCGCAATGAACTCCGGCTTGATGCGCTTGAGCTCGCGCTCGGGCAGGATGGAGAGCAGCTCCCAGCCGATGGTGAGCGTCTCTTCAATGGAGCGGTTGGTCTCATTGCCCTGGGAGACATAGCGCTTTTCAAACTCTTCAGCGAACTTCGCGTAGAGCTTGTCGTCGTCGCTCAGCGCCGCTTCGCCCAGGATCGTCATAAGCTCCTTGGCTTCCTTGCCGCGGGCGTAGGCCGCGAACAGCTGGTTCATCGTACCGGCGTGGTCGGCGCGGGTCTTGCCCTCGCCGATGCCCTTATCCTTGAGTCGGGAGAGGCTCGGCAGCACGTCCACCGGGGGAACGACGCCCTTGCGGTACAGATCGCGGCTGAGGATGATCTGGCCCTCGGTGATATAGCCGGTAAGGTCGGGGATCGGGTGGGTCTTGTCGTCTTCCGGCATGGTCAGGATGGGGATCATCGTGATCGAGCCGGCGCGGCCCACACGGCGGCCGGCGCGCTCGTACATCGTCGCAAGGTCGGTGTACAGGTAGCCGGGATAACCGCGGCGGCCGGGGACTTCCTTCTTTGCGGCGGAGATCTCGCGCAGTGCTTCGGCGTAGTTCGTGATATCCGTGAGGATGACGAGGACGTGCATATCCTTCTCAAACGCCAGATACTCCGCGGCGGTCAGCGCCATACGCGGCGTGGCAATACGCTCGACGGCGGGGTCGTTCGCAAGGTTGGAGAATACGACCGTGCGGTCGATGGCGCCGGTGCGGCGGAACTCCTGAATGAAGTATTCGGATTCCTCGAACGTGATGCCGATGGCGGCGAACACGACGGCGAAGTTCTCACCGTCGCCGAGCACCTTCGCCTGACGCGCGATCTGCGCGGCGAGCGCCGCGTGGGGCAGACCGGAGCAGGAGAAGATGGGCAGCTTCTGGCCGCGGACGAGGGTGTTCAATCCGTCGATGGTGGAAACGCCGGTCTGGATGAACTCGGCGGGGTAAGCGCGGGCGGCGGGGTTCATGGGAAGACCGTTGATGTCGCGGTGCTCCTCGGCGATGATGGCCGGGCCTTCGTCGATCGGCTCGCCCATGCCGTTGAAGACACGGCCGAGCATATCCTCGCTCACGCCGAGCTGGAGCGGATGGCCGAGGAAGCGGACCTTGCTCTCGGCAAGGTTGATGCCCTGCGCCGACTCGAAGAGCTGCACAACCGCGCGGTCGCCCTCAACTTCGAGCACCTTGCAGCGCCGGACGCTGCCGTTCGGCAGCTCGATCTCTGCCAGCTCGTCGTAGGTGACGCCATCGACGTGCTCCACGATCATCAGAGGGCTGGCGATCTCCTTAATTGTCTTATATTCGCGGATCACTGCTCCTCACCTCCCCGGACAACTTCGTCGATCTCGGACTGCATCTCGTCGAGAATGCCGTCGTAAACCTTCTCATATTCTTCCTGCGGCGCCATTTTCGCGCGGCCGATGGCCTCGCGCGCGCCGATGTTGAAGAGACCGTTGAGCTCGGCGCCCTTGCCGAGCGCGGCGCGGCACTTCGCGTCGTACTGCAGCACGAGATCAAGCAGGCGGTACTGCTTGCCGTAAGAGGAGTAGGCGTCCTCGGTGATGAAGGCGTTCTGCTGCAGAAAGTCCTCGCGGATCATACGCGCGGTCTCCATCGTCATGCGGTCGGCGGGGCTGAGCGCGTCCTGACCGACGAGACGGACGATCTCCTGAAGCTCTGCCTCTTCCTGCAGAATGCTCATGGCCTTCGTGCGGTTGGCCATATACGTCGCGCCGAATTCCTTATCGTAGAACTCGCGCAGCGAGTCGGTGTACAGCGAGTACGACGTCAGCCAGTTGATCGCCGGGAAGTGGCGGGCGTAGGCCAGAGAGCTGTCAAGCGCCCAGAACACCTTGACGATACGCATCGTCGCCTGCGAGACCGGCTCGGACGTGTCGCCGCCCGGAGGCGAGACGGCGCCGATGGCGGTGACGCTGCCCTGACGCTTGTCGCTGCCGAGGCAGGTGACGCAGCCGGCGCGCTCGTAGAACTGCGCGATACGGCTGGCGAGGTACGCGGGGTAGCCCTCTTCGCCGGGCATCTCTTCCAGACGGCCGGACATTTCGCGCAGCGCCTCGGCCCAGCGGGACGTGGAGTCGGCGAGAACGGCAACGTCATAGCCCATGTCGCGGAAATACTCCGCGATGGTGATGCCGGTGTAGATGGAAGCCTCACGCGCGGCCACGGGCATATCGGAGGTGTTCGCGATAAGCACCGTGCGCTTCATCAGCGGTTCGCCGCTGCGGGGGTCTTTCAGTTCGGGGAACTCGTTGAGAACGTCGGTCATCTCGTTGCCGCGCTCGCCGCAGCCGATGTAGACGACGATATCCACATCCGACCACTTCGCGAGCTGGTGCTGCACGACGGTCTTTCCGCTGCCGAACGGGCCGGGGACGGCTGCCGTGCCGCCCTTGGCGACGGGGAACATGGTGTCGATGATGCGCTGTCCGGAGTTCAGCGGACGGCTGGGGGTGAATTTGCCGGCGTTCGGGCGCTGGATACGCACCGGCCAGCGCTGGATCATATCCAGCTCGATCTCGCTGCCGTCGCCGAGCGTCAGGCAGGCGATCTTTTCCTCGACGGTGAATTCGCCGCCGCGGATCCACTTCACGGTGCCCTTTTTGATCGTCGGGGGAACCATGATCTTGTGGAGGATGGCGGTCGTCTCCTGCACGGTGCCGAGCACGTCGCCGGCGGCGAGCTCGTCGCCCTCCTTCGCCGCAGGGACGAAGTTCCAGATCTTCTTGCGGTTGAGCGCCGGAACGCTCACGCCGCGGGCGATCGTCTCGCCGGTGAGATCGCGGATCTCCGGCAGGGGACGCTGGATGCCGTCATAGATGTTTTCGAGCATGCCGGGCCCGAGCTCCACGCTCAGCGGCATACCGGTCGTCACGACCTCGGCGCCGGGGCCAAGGCCGGAGGTCTCTTCGTAGACCTGAATGGAGGCGCTGCCTCCGGTCATATTCAGTATCTCGCCGATCAGGTGCTGTTCGCCGACACGGACAACGTCCGATACGTTGGCGTCCTCCAGACCGTCGGCCACCACCAGCGGTCCGGATACTTTAATCACTTTTCCGCTCAATGTTCTACCTTCTTTCCGTTAAGGTTCCGGCGCGGCGCTGCCGCCGCCCGGCGCGCCGTATGCGGCGCAAAAGGGTCGTCTTTATAAACTTACAGGATATTGCTGCCGACGGCGCGTTCCACCGCCGAACGCAGCGCGCTCTGGCCGAGGCCGAGCGTCCCGTCCCGTCCGGGGATGAGGATGATCGCCGGGGTGGGGCTGTCCTTGAAGCGGTCGATCTCATGCGAGAGCTCCGCGGCAAGGTTCTCCTCCAGATAGAGGATGGCGTATTCGCTCTCGCCGGAGGTGATCCGGCGGAGAGTGTGCCGCGCCTCGTCCGCGCTGTCCACGGGGAACACGTCCAGCCCGAGCGCTTTAAAGCCCATAACGGTCTCTCTGCCGCCCATGACGCCGATCTTATACATAGCTCTCACGCAGCCTTTCTTTCAGTCGCTCCGGGTCGATGCCGGCCAGAAGCCCGGTGAGCACCATGCGGACCGCCATGGTGTTGCCCTCCTCCGCCGTCAGATAGCCGACGACCTGTTCGGGGCCGAAGCTTTTGAGATGCGCGCCGGTCATGTAGCGGTTGACGGCGTTGTCGCACTCGCGCTCAAACTCCGTCATCGTGCCGCCCTCGATCGCGGCCGCGCCGAGCGCGGCGGCATCGCTGAACGGCGTCGAAGCGAACGCCGCGGCGATCCCCTCGCCGGAGAACACCGCCTGCACGAGCCGCTGCACCGGAACATTGCCGCCCGCGACGAGCGCGCCGCGGAGAAACTCCGCGTCCTTGCCCATGCGCACGCAGCGCACCGCGGCGCGGAGGTTCGCGCTGTCGATGAGCGTTGTGACATAGCCCTTCACGAAGGGGCTCGACACCGCGTCGGCCAGCGCCTTGAGATCCTCATAGTACGCCTTGTCGAGTGCGAAGTCCGCCAGCTGCGGATTGCCGGTGCGGGCAAGAATGCCCTTGGCCTCCGCCATGGCGGGGCCGAGCTTTCCGGGGATGAACTGGAAGCTGTCCTCGCGGAACGCCGCTTCGAGCTTTTCCGGCTCGACCTGTCCGGCGTCGGAGAGAAGGTACGCTGCGTCAACGCCCGCGCCCTCGCCCTTGACGATGGTTTTGGCGTTGTGGTAGTCGTACTTCAGCCGGAAGATGCCCACCAGCTCCTTTTCCGGAACGAAGCGGGTGATCTCCGCATAGATCTCCGCCTGACGCTTGGCTAGCGCCTCACTCACCGCCGCGCTGCCCTTGCCGGAAAGATCGGGCCAGCCGATCTCGGCGAGGAGCCTTGCGGCTTCCTCAAAGCTGCCGGAGGAGAGCATCTGCTCGAGCCGGTCGCGGCGGAGCATGCGGTTCTCCCGTGCCTTGAGCATCGAGGAGATGAACAGATAATCTTTGTCCGAAACTTTTTTGTTTGCCATTTTCTTCCCGCCTTCCAACCGGATCAGTCAAAGAGGATGGCGGCGATCTCCGCATCCAGACTGTTCCGGCTCAGCGCAAGAAGCGTGTCAACGGTGCAGTTGACTTCCACGCTGCCCTCGCGGAGCTTGAGACCGCCGGAGAAGTCGCCGCTCTCGTCCGAGAGCGTGAGCCCGGCGGGGAGTCCCCGCTCGGTCAGGATCGCGTTCGCGCCGCGGACGATCGCCTCGCCCATGGAGCGGTCCTGGCTGTTGATGACGATGCGTTCATGCCCGGTGACGGCGGCATGGCCCGCCTGGGACGCGAGGAACGCCGTATATTTTTCCTCCGGCAGGGCGAGGAGCTTTTCCTTTGCTCTGCCGTAGGCGCGCTCGAGAATGCTCTGCTTGAGCGCGAGCGTATCCTTGCGGCTCTGGAGCTTTGCGGCGCGCTCCACGCGCTCGGCGCCGAGGCGGACCTCGGTGTTGCCCTCGTTCATGCGCGCTTCATACGCCTCGTCCGCTTTTTTCTGGTAGGCGGCGCGGATCTCCCGCGCCGTCTTTTCGGCCTCGGCGATCACGGCGGCGGCGGCTTCGTTCGCCTCTGCCGTGATACGGGCCGTGATTTTTTCAATTCCGTTCATGGCGATACCGGTCCTTTCCGGATCAGGCGCCGAGGTGCAGGTTCAGCAGCATCAGGAAGGAGGCGAGCAGCGAGAGGATGGCGTAAAACTCGACCGTGATGCAGAGGATGATGCCCTTCGCCCAGTCGTCCGGACGCTTGGCCATCAGGTTGACGGCGGTAGCGGCCACGCGGCCCTGCGCCGGAGCGGAAATAGCGGCGCCGGTCGCCATCGGGAGGCACGCGCACGCAACGCGCAGACCGTCAACGACGGTGAGGCTGGTCGGATCGACGTTGCCGCCGAACACGCCCATCTGGAGCAGCGCAAAGAACCAGACGACGAGGCCGTACAGACCCTGGGTGCCGGGGATGACCTGAAGGATCAGGACTTTGCCGAAGTAAGAGGGATCTTCGCTGAGAAGGCCGGTGCCGGCCTCACCGGCAAGGCCGCAGCCCTTGGCAGAACCGGCGCAGCAGAGACCGCACGCGAGGGATGCCCCCAGGAAACCGATGGCGAGACCGCCGAAGCTCTCAAAGAATGCAGTGATCATTGTTTTACTCCTCCTTGATATCTACATATTTCGTTTGAATTTTCAAAGGACGGAAAGCCTTGCCGCCGTCCCGGTACCACTTGCCGAAGAACTCGAGGAACTGCAGTCGCAGCGTGTGCACGAAGCAGCCGATCAGGTTCAGCGCAAAGTTCAGCGCATGGCCGATGCAGAACACGAGCACGAAGAGGATCGTGCCGCCCACGGTCATGCCGTTGGCGTTTCCGAGCGAGCCGAGCTGGTTGAATACGCTCGCAATAACGCTGCCGGCGAGCATCAGCGCCATCAGACGCGAGTAAGAGAGCAGATCGCCCAGATACCCGGTCGCGCCGTTGTATACCGCGCCGAAAATGCCGGTGATCTTTCCGAAGCCCTTGCCGGTGATGAGCTGTCCGAGCACGAGCATGCCGATGCCGACGAAGAGAACGATCTTCGTTCCGCCGGTCACCATGACGAGAATGCCCGCGATCATTACCCACCAGCACAGATCGTTGAGCAGAGCGTCCGCCCACTCGCCGTCCTTGAGCTTGAGATAGATGCCGATGCCCGTGCCGAGCGCCAGATGGATCGCGCCGAGGCAGATCGCCGCGATGAGGACATACAGCGGGTTGTTGCCCTCGAGCAGGTTGAGCGGCAGATCGATCGCGATGCTGCCGATATGGATCGTGCCGAGGTGCGGTACGATCGACCAGTCCCTGCCGAACCAACCGCCGATGACGGAGACAACGTCGCCGAAGAAGCCGCCGGTCAGGAAGCCTATGATGAATGTGGAAATGCCGCATTCGATCAGCAGCCCCGCGGCGTTTTTCATGCTTCCCTTCGGCTTTGCCTTCCAGAGAAAGAGCAGTCCCGCGATCAGCAATATCAGGCCGTACGCCATATCCGCGAACATGATGCCGAAGAACAGCGCGAAAAACGGCATGATAAAGGGGTTGGGGTCAAGTCCGTTGTACGCCGGGAGAGAATACATCTCCGTGACGATGTTGTACGGACGGGTCAGCGCGTTATTGCGCAGCTGGATGGGGACCTCCTCCGGGTGCTCCGGATCGGGCTCCTCCGTTTCCCAGGCGCAGCAGTATTTCGAGAGAGTCTCGCCGAGCTTTTTCTCCTCCGGCGCGGTGAGCCAGCCTTCAAAATAGAAGGTGCTGTCCGACTGCAGGAGCTTTTCGGCCGTCTCCTCGCGCGCAATGCGCGTCGAGAGCGTGTCCGCGCCGAGCTGCAGCGCGTCGCGGTGCGGCGCGTAGGAGGCAAGCTCTTCGATCTTTTGGGCCGCCTGTGCCGTCAGCTCCTCGCTGCGGCGGAGCGCGGCGTTATAGACCTGCTCCGGCGTTCCGGTGCCCTCCGGCAGAGAAATGGCCGAAAAGCCGAGCGGCCGCAGCGCCGCGGCGATCGCTTCGCGGTCCTCCCGGCGGAAGAGCAGCGATACATACCGGCTGGTTTTGTCCTCGGAAACGAGATCAAAGCTGACCTCCAGCTCCAAGAGCGCGGCGTTTACTTCCTCCATGGGGACAGCGGCGGGAAGTGTGCCGAGCTGCATTTCGCAGCATTGCGTCTCCATGCGCTCAAGCGGGACGTTCAGCGCCGTCCACGGAGTCATGGCCTCCGCCGAGGCGCGTTCCCGGCTTGCGCGGGTGAGAAGGCTGCGCGCCTCCGCATCCAGCGAGAGGATCTCTCCCGCCAGAGCGAGATCGGCGGCCAAAGCGCTCTCGTCGAGCAGCTTGGCGCATTCGACCTCCGGCTTCGGCGTAAGCAGACCCTTTTTGGCAGGGGCGTGCTTGTCCAGCAGCCGCAGCGCGTTGACGATTGTTGTCTGTTCCGAGCGCTTCTGCCAGACCTTTCCGCCGTCCGGACGCCGGAAGGCCGCCAGCTCCTCCCGATCCGGCCGGCCGGCCGGATCCGACACCTCCACGCAGCCGAGAAGCATCAGCTCACGCAGCAGTTCTTCCTTCTGGGAATGAACGCCGATGAGCCGGAGCTTTTTCATGGCTACAATGCTCATTTATCCGTTCACGATCCTTTCCACGATCCGGTCTGCCGCCTCTTCCAGACGGTCCTCCGCGTGACTGCGCAGAGAATCCATCTCCTCGCGCGCCGCTTCCCGGATCTTTTCACTTTCCGCAGCGCTCTTTTCCTCTGCGCTCTTCGCGAGAGTCCAGAGCTCTGCCGCAGCTCTTTCTGCGGCTTCCTTCACAGCTGCGGTCCCCTCTCTGTCGGCTTTCGCGGCAATTTCCTTTGCTTTCTGCGCCGCTTCCGCCTTTTTTCGGGCTGCATCCTGTTCCGCCTGCTCTACGGCAAGAATTGCTTCCAGTGCCATTTTTTGAAACACCTCCCGTCAAAGCCAAATTTTCTGACATCGTAAATGTACACCCTTTTTTCATCAAATTCAAGTGATAATGTCGTTAAATTGTCACCCGAAAAGTCATGTGCGCAGCATTTTTTCCGTTTTAACCAAATGAAGACTTCTGTGTTTGGGCAAGTTGTATTTTATGCTTGCAAAATCGAGAAGAAACTATATAATATTATATAATAAACAAATTGTGCCCATCGAGCGGGCACGAAAAAGCCCCATTCTGCACCCATAAAAGGAGACTCTTTCATGGCAGAGCGATACACCCGACATATGAACGACCGGCGGGAGGGCCGCCAGCTCTATACGCTTCCCGCCTACGCCCGCATCCAGCCGTACATCCTCCGCCGCCGGAGCGACGCCGCCTGCTTCCTCTCGGACAGCGTGGAAGTCACGGGCGTGGAGAAATGGCTGCGGGAAAAGCGCGCCGGCGGCTGGGCGAACCTCGGCTTTCTGCATCTGATCATCGCGGCTTACGTCCGCACGGTGTCCATGCGTCCGGGCATCAACCGGTTCGTATCCGGACGGCGCATCTATGCCCGCAACGACATTGAAGTCGTTCTCCCCGTCAAGCGCAGCGCCTCCGTCACCGCGACGGAGACGAGCATCAAGGTCCGCTTCGCGCCGACCGACACGGTGTTCGACGTTTACCGCAAGCTCACCGAGGCCACGGACGAAGTCCGCGCCGACATTTCCCTGAGCGCCCCGGAAAAGCTCGCCAACACGCTCATGCGCTTCCCCCGCGTTCTGCTGCGCATGGCGATGAGCATTTTCCGTCTGATGGATTATTTTGACTGGCTGCCGCGCACCTGGCTGGATGTCAGCCCGTTCCACGGCAGCGTAACGATGCTCGATCTCGGCAGCTTCGGCGTCCCGCCCGCGGATCCGCACCTTGCCGATTTCGGCAACATGCCCTGCGCCGTTTCGTTCGGCGCGCGGCGCAAGGTGAGCGAGGCGGACGGCACCGCCTCCGGCGTCGAGCGGCACTATGTCGATCTGCGCATCGCCTGCGACGAGCGCATCGCCGACAGCTATTACTTTGCCAGCGCTCTCAAATGCCTGAAATATTTCCTGCGCAACCCCCACCTTCTGGAGCTGGCTCCGGAGTCCGTGGAGGAGGACGTGAACTGATTTTTTCACGGGCGGAAACTTTTTCCGCCCGATTTCACTCCGCTGCCGGATTTTTCCGCGAAAAATGCTGCGGCGGGGGCTTGCAATTTTCCCGTCTTGTGGCATAATATTATGTTAACAGGTCTATCTGTATTTATAAAGTACATACCGGGAGATACTCCATGAAACGAAAGATCCTTTCTCTGATCCTCTGCTGCGCGCTGCTCTTCTCTCTCGCCGCCTGCGGCAAGACCGAGGCGCCGCAGCCGACGGCAAGCGCCGGAACGGAGACCGCTCCGAACAGCGAAAACCCCGCCGCGGCGGAGGGCATTTCCTATGCCGATGCTTACGCGCAGTACACCGCGATCTACGGCGCGCTGCTCAACGCCGTGCAGCAGCGGCTCGACACGCACGACGCCAGGCTCCAGGCCGCGTATCCGGACAGCTACTACATGAACTCCGATTACCTTCTGCTCGTGTACGTTCCGTTCACGACGGCGTATCCGTCGCTCGGGCGCGAGCTGCGCGCCGACAATCTGGACGCAGCGCAGACGTCGCTCCGCGAAACGTTCCCCGACGCCGTGCTCACGATGACCGCGCCGGGACGCTTCGAGGCAGCATACACCTATGTGGACAAGACCTCCGGCACGGAGGTGCAGCGCGAGGGCAAATGCCAGTGGGACTGCGACGGGCTGACCGGCGCGATCCGCGTCCGCGCGTACATTGACGGCGAGCTGACCGAGTTCACCGAGTTTGTCCCCCTCGGCGGCAGCCGGTACCTGCTCTACACCGCGACCGACAAGGCGATCGTCGAGTACATCGAGGGCGAGATCACCGCGCTCTGGCACGCCCACCGCATCAGCGAGCCGGCACAGGGCCTGTTCCCCGGCGACATGCGGCTTATGAGCCTTGCCGAGCAGGACTTCTTCCCCGGCGAGGGCGCTTCCTTCTCCGGCACGGACTGGATCACCGGCGATGCCGACGCGCAGTATGTCATCACGCTGCAAAACGGCGAAATGGTTTATACCGGCAAGATCTCGCAGGATCTCGTTGATCAGGACGGCAACCGCACCGGCATCGTCTGGCAGGACATCGCGCCGATCACGCTTCTTGCGTGAACGGATCGCCCCGTCCATGCGTCATTATTATGGGTAAACCGATACGAACGATTTTCCAAACTACGCGACCCCCGCGCGGGGTCAACGGAGGGAGAAAACTGATATGAAAAAACGCCTTCTTTCCCTGCTGCTGACCGTATGTCTCGTTGCAGCGCTCTTCACCGGTCTCACCGGCACGGCGAATGCCGCCAACGACAAGGTCGTGGGCTATCTTACGAGCTATACTCTCAAAGCGGGCGACACGATCTACGGTGTGTGTGAAGCGAAAAAGATCGACTTCAACGCCAACCTCGCCATGATCGGCAAGATCAACGGCATCACGAACTACAACTACATGATGCCCGGCAAGGTCCTCTGGCTGCCGACGAAGACGGCCACGACTTCGGAGTCGTATTATTCTCTCCTCTCGCACACGCTCGTCGCCGGGGAGACGCCCGCCGCGCTCTGCCAGAGCTACGGCATTGACTACAACGCCAACTACAAGCTGCTCGCCGCGCTCAACAACAATCTCAATGTGTTCATGGCAGGCCAGCAGTTCATTCTGCCTCTGTACGTAACGCCTGCCGGCGCCGCGACGCCGACTCCGGCGCCGACCTCCGGCACCTCCGCCGCGCCGACCGCCACGCCCAAGCCCGGCACGACGCCCGCCCCGACGGCGAACGTTCCCACCGGCGACACGGTGAGCTATTATCTCGCGCAGCACACGCTGCAGTACGGCGAGACCGTTTCCGGTGTCTGCGCCGCGCTCGGCGTGGACTTTTCCTTGAACGATGCGACGATCCGCAAGATCAACAACATCACCAACTACAACTATATGATGCCCGGAAAGGTCATCCTCATCCCGACGAAAACGGTCCCGGGTTCCGGTTCTTACTACAAGATCATGGCGCACAAGATCGTCTCCGGCGACACGCTCTACGCGCTCTGCGCCTCCTACGGTCTGGATTACTACGCCTATTCCAAGCTGATCTCCCTGCTCAACCCCAACGCGGCCTATTATAACCTGCTCCCCGGCAACATTCTCTATATGCCGCAGTATGTCGCCGCCTCTACAACGGTGAAGCCCGCCGCAACGCCCGCGCCGGCCGCCTCTGCCGGTACGACGGCCGCCCCGGCTGCGACGCCTGCTCCGAGCGCGTCTGCCGGCACAACGGCTTCCGCTGCGCCGAGCGCCACAGCCGCCGCTTCCGCCAAGCCCACTACGACGCCCAACATCCCCGCCGAGGATACGCTCAGCTATCTCATCATCCCGCACAAGATCCAGGCCGGCGACACCGTCATGAGTATCTGCGATAAATACAAAGTGGACTTCGCTGCGAACGACGCCGCGATCCAGCGCCTGAACCCGAGCGTGAGCTACAGCTACCTGCTCCCCGGCAACATCATCCTCATCCCCTCGACCACGTACCCCTCCTCCGGTCCGTATTACAAGATCATGGCGCACAAGCTCGTCGCAGGCGACACGGTCTACGCTCTCTGCCTCACCTACGGCCTGAGCTATGAGAACAACATCACCTTCCTGCAGCGGCTGAACAACCGCGACAATCTCGCCACGTACTACGTCGGCCAGACGATCTACATGCCGCTCTACGTTGCCGGCTGAGTCTCTCCGATATCCAAAAACAAATACCAAAAACCGCTGCGTCGGCGCATCTCTTCGGAATGCGTCGGCGCGGTTTTTTACTTCCGGTCTGGAAGGAATGCATAAAGGACCCCGAGCGAAACTAGCAGATTATTACAAAGAAAGCGAGGTAGGACAGAGCAACCTTCACCCGAGGGGAGGGTTTTTTATTCATGCAATCTTGACAAAAGATTTTCTTTCTGGCTTACTGATTATAGTGAAGCTGACCATTCTAGATAAGCAGCTGAGAAACCCAAAAGGAGAACGGCGTAGGAAGGAAATCTGCACGGCCATTTCCTGCCGGATGGCGGAAGCGGTTCGTCAGCAGACAGTGCTCCGGAGCATATGACGATATCCTCCGGAGACTGGATCATTACGAGGTTCCAGACCCCCGCAGCAGTGTACCCCCTTTCTTTCCCGATATTCGGGCGCACAACAAAGCACATCTCCGCATCCTGCTGCAAAGCGAGTCCGTTATTCAAGGCGGCCGGCGGCTCGGAAAACGGGCAGCCGGCACAGACCACGCGCAACTTCAGGAGAACCATGTGTTTCAAACAACGCAAAAAAGAAGGAGGCATTCTAACATGGGTAAAGGCAAATACACTCTGAGAAGTATCATCGTCCGCTGCGTTGTCATTATGGTCGGCGTCTTCATCACTGCCTACGGCGCCGAAGCGTTTGTTCTGGCCAATCTGGGTTCTGACCCGGTCACAGCGTTTGTACAGGGACTCAGCAAGGTGCTGCCCTTCGTGCATGGCGACTTTGGCATGGCCATGAACGTATTCAACGTCCTCTGCTTCGTCGTCATCCTGATCGTGTACCGGAAGGGCATCGGTGTTGCCACGGTCCTGTACACCTTCACGCTGGGCACCTTCTGCTCCATGATGGAGCCCTGGATCATCGCTCTCATCGGCCCCACTCCCTCTATGGTCACCCGCGTCATTCTGGTCATCACCGGCACGCTGGCTCTGGGCGTCGGCCTTGGCAGCTATCAGGCCGCCGGCTACGGCGCAGGCCCCTCTGACGGCTTCAACCAGTTCATGGCCAAGACCCTGAAGATGAAGCTGAAGTGGTGGCGCATGATCTTCGACGCCATCATGGTGGTGGGCGCTCTGATCATGGGCGGCGTCATCCATGTGGCCACGCTGGTGGGTATGTTCTGCGTCGGCCCCGTTTTGGGTCCCGTGCTGAACAAGCTCTCGCCTCTGGTCAACAAGTGGGCAGGCAACGAAGACCTGGCCTACGAAGAAATCTGATATTCCCTGTCGGATCCAACCACAGCCCGGAGCGGCTGTCCGCTCCGGAGAAAAAATTTGCCCCTGCAAAAAATCGAAAAGTTTTAGAAAGGCGGTAATTTACTATGGCTGAAACCATGAAGGGTTATGTGTTTAAAGACGTTAACGATCTTCGTCTGGAGGATCGTCCCATTCCTACCATTCAGGATCCCCGGGACGCCATCGTAAGGGTTGCTCTGTCCTCCATCTGCGCCAGTGACTTCCATATCAAGGTGGGCGCCGTGCCCTCCGCCAACAAGGACATTATTCTGGGTCATGAGTTTGCCGGTGAAGTGGTTGCCGTGGGCGATGCCTGCAAGAAAATCAAGGTGGGCGACCGCGTCGTCGCCAACGTGGAGACCTTCTGCGGCGAGTGCTTCTTCTGTGAACGCGGCTATGTTAACAACTGCGTAGAGGGCGGTTGGTATCTGGGCCACAAGATCGACGGCTGCCAGACGGAGTATGTCCGCGTTCCCATCGCCGACAACGGTCTGGAGCTGATCCCCGATAATCTGACATACAAAGACGTTCTTGCCGTCAGCTGCGTGCTGCCCTCCGGCTATTTTGGCGCGGAGCTGGCTGAGATCAAGGAAGGGGACACCGTGGTGGTTCTCGGCTGCGGCCCCTGCGGCTATACTTCCATGATGAGCGCCCGGCTGTTCAAGCCCGCCCGCATCATCGCGGTGGACCGCCATGACGAGCGCGGCCAGTTCGCGCTGGATCACGGCTGGGCTGATGTGTTCATCAACTCCAAAAAGGAGGACGTAGAGGCCCGCGTCAAGGAGCTGACCGAAGGCCGCGGCGCCGACGCCGTTATCGAGGCCGCCGGTAAGGACGGCACCTTCCAGCTGGCCTGGAAGATCGCCCGTCCCAATGCGGTCATCTCCCTCCTCGCCATGTACGAGGAAGATCAGGTTCTGCCCCTGCCCAGCATGTATGGCAAGAACCTCACCTGGAAATCCGGCGGCGTAGACGCCTGCAAGGATGCTTATCTGGTGCAGCTGATCTCCGAAGGAAAGCTGGATCCCACGCCGTTGTTCAATAAGGAATACACCCTCAACGAGATCGCCCAGGTCTATGAAGACTTTGCGGTCAAACGCGATGGTCTGATCAAGCCGGTCATCAAGCCCTACGAGTACTGATCTTCTTTTCTCTCCCCTTTCCCAGTTCTCCAAATACCCCCGCGGGAGCTCGCTGCAAAGCGAGCTTCCGCGGGGGTGTCTTTTACGCGCTTCTCCGGTTTTTTCTGATTTTGTATCCGCCGTTATCGCGCATGGCCTTTGCGTCCGCACCGCTGCCTGCTTTTCTCCGCCGCCTGTCGGCCGATTTCGACCGTCTGTCGCAAAATAGTGGACGTTTTTTCTCCGATCCCTTATTATATGGCCATGGAAGGAAGGGATCGGATGAAGATCGAAATCCAAATCGACGAGAGCTGCGACGAGCCGAAGATCGTCGTTATGACACACAGGGTGACCGAGGAAATCCGTGAAATCCTGAAAAAGCTTTCGGAAGATCCGTCCGAAATGCTGGCGGGCTTCCGGGACGAGCGGGCAAGCGTACTTGAGCCCAACCAGATTTATCGGGTATATGCCTCGGGCGGCAAGGTTTATGCCGAAGCGGATGGCGGACCCTATCTTCTCCGGATGCGGCTGTATGAAGCGGAGCAGCGCCTTGCAGGCCGTTCCTTCGTGCGAATATCAAACGGCGAGATCGTCAATCTGAAAAAGGTTCGGGGATTTGATCTGAGCTTTACGGGAACCATCTGTGTTTCTCTCGCAAACGGAACGGTTTCTTATGTTTCCAGGCGGTACGTTTCAAAAATCAAACAACTACTGGGATTGTGAGGCGGTAAAAGTGAAAAAGAAAACTATACGGCGCGGGCTGTTCGGATTACCCATAGGAATTACCATTGGATTTGTAATAACGCTGATTATTTCTGCCTGCGTTGGGGACGGATCTTTTTATCCTGTCACGCCGGAGCTCATCGGCGCAATGGGAAACGAGCTGAATGCGGTCATCTTGCAGACCGTACTGTGCGCAATTATGGGTGCAGGCTTTGCGGCGGCGTCGGTTATCTGGGAGCTTGATTCCTGGAGCCTTGCAAAGCAGAGCGGCATATACTTTCTGACCATCAGCATCATCATGCTGCCGGTCGCCTACTTTGCGAACTGGATGAAACACTCGCTTGCCGGTGTCCTCTCCTATGTGGGGATCTTCACGGCGATCTTTGTTGTTGTCTGGATCTCCCAGTACCTTCTCTGGAAGCGGAATATAAAGAGGATGAACGCCTTCGTCAGCGAGGAGGCCAGGCATCGCCGGAAATGAGCGCCTCCGCAAAAAGCAGCCGGCAAGCGTTCGGCCGGATCGCGGAAAACGGTCTCTTTTGCCAAACGTCCGCCGGAGAAAAGCGATCACAAAAAGCTGTGGGAAGCCATCCCTTCACGGATGCGCCTCCCACAGCTTTCTATTGGAATCGATATCAAGCAAAGGTCATTCGCCGTTGCCGCGCACGGCCTTGAGCGCCTGCGCGAGCTGGTCCGGGCAGGACGTCGGCTTCATGCCGCAGCGGATGCCTTCGAGCCGGTCGATGACTTCGTTCACATCCATGCCCTCGCAGAGCTTCGCAACGCCCTGCGTGTTGCCGCTGCAGCCGTTGATGAACTGCACGTTGTGCACCTTTCCGTCTTCCACCTCGAAGAGGATCTTGCGGGCGCAGGTGCCCCGCGTCGTATATTCGTGTGTCATGTCCTTATCTCCTTATCGAAAAACTAATATGCCTCGCAGAGTTTGTGCCCGCAGGCACAAATGAGTTCCCAATCATTTTCTCCGGCGGCGTGTACGTCGGAGAAAATTCCTCTCGGCTCGCAAACGTGCGAGCGCAGCGAGTGCGCTGCGGCGAGCCGCAGCCTTTTCAAACGAGCCCCTCAACGAAGTGGGGTTCGTTTGAGAGCGAAGCTCAAAGCAAGGTGCTGCCGTTGTAGCTGACGATGTTGACATCGGAAACGCCTTCGTTATCGAGCAGCGCTTCGAGCGAATCCATCTGCTTCTGGCTGAGCTTCGCCTCCACGACGAGCTCGGTCTCGGCGAGATTCATCGTGCGGCTCTTGAGCTTATATTTTCCGAGCGTGCCGAGCTTGGAGCGCACCGCGCTCTCCCCCTCCGGCGTATAGCGCATAACGACAAGATACGAGTTGGTGTGCAGCTTCCCGGAGAGCAGATTGAGCGCCAAGAAGAGCGCGCCGAGCAGCAGCGCCGCGAGAATGGCAACCGTGATGTACCCCGCGCCGGTGATGATGCCGATAACGATGCTCCAGAACATGAACACCGTGTCCATCGGGTCCTTGATCGCCGTGCGGAAGCGGACGATGGAGAGCGCGCCGACCATGCCGAGCGAGAGCACGACGTTGGAGCGCACCGTCAAAATGGCGAGCGCCGTGACCATCGAGAGCATCACGAGCGAGAGCGCAAAGCTCTTGCTGAAGCTGACGCCGCCGTAGGTCACGCGGTAGATCACCAGCACGAACAGACCCAGCGCAAAGCTCAGCAGGAGCGTCGTGAGCAGCGTGCCGACGGAGATCGCGGTGAATTCCTCAACGAAATTGTTTTTGATGAGATCGGAAATGCTCATTGGTTTTTACCCCTCTTTATTCCAGAATGTCTAAGCATTTGGTGTACTTGGAAACGGCGCAGCGCTGCTTTATCACGCCCTCGAGCAGCGCGCGGACCGGCGCTGGGAGGAACGCGTCGTACTTGACCTCCAACACCGCCTCGCCCTCATCGAGCACCGGCACAGTGAGCGCGCGGTCGTCGAAAAGGTTGGTTTTGAACGGTGCGGTGCGAAGCTCCGTGTCGATCGTGACGCGGACGTTGCCCGTCGGATAGACGAACGGATACCGGACATAATCGACCAGCACCGCGGGCTTCCAGCCGTTCTGCCGAAGCCGGGCAAGCTCTCGTGCGAGCTCTTCGGTATCGCGCAGCTCCTCGCCGCCGGTGAGGAACGCCTCCGCAAGTTCGCGGGAGATGCGCACCGATTCCTTGCCGGAGAAGTCGCCGTCCTTGCTCTTCTTTTCGAGCGTGATGCGCGAATCGTCCATGTTGTAAAACCGGATGCGGTACTTGGTGCGTTCCTTCACGCCCGCGATCTTCTCGTGATAGGCGCGGTAGTCGGTATCGTCAAAATAGAGACTGCGGATAAAGTAGCTGCCGTCGGCTCGGACGTGCGGGTCGGGCCGGAGCAGGGCGCGCAGCCGATATTTCAAAAGCTCCGCCTCCCGCAGGGAGATGATGTATTTGATCTCGTGGCGTTTGATCTCTGCCATAGCTCTCCCCCCTTACCCGTTGGCCTTCCCCGGCGTGGGGGAAGCGCATTCGCGCCAGTCGGAGCCGATGCGCGCGAGTGAGGCGTCCGGCTCGGTCTGCGTGAGCTCCACGCGGTCGGCGGTGCTGCCGATCGGCGTTGTCAAAATCACGCTCTCGCCCGCGGAGAGGGCAAAGTCCGTGTGCAGCTCGCCCTGCGTCCGGTTTTTGCCGGAGGCGAAAATGATGTAATACTCGCCCGGCGCGAGCGTAATGTCCGGAATGCGCCAGCGTGCCGGCTCCTCCGGATCGTCGGAGAGATACCAGCCGTCGAGCGATACGCTCTCCGTTCCGGCGTTATAAAGCTCGATCCAGTCCGGCGAATCGCCGTCGGCGTCCCGCAGACCGGCTTCACTGCGGAGGCAGACCTCGGTGATCTGCACCGCAACGTCCCCGAAGCCGCGCGAGGCGGCAAAGGCGGCGTAGCCCTCTTCGGTGTTCGCAAAGCCCGGCGTCGGCCGGTTCGTGACGCACCACTCGCCCGAAAGGCGGGCATACGCCGTGTCGTCCGCGAGGAATGGCGTCTGGATGCGGTCAAGCGCATTGCCGTCGGCGTCGGTCAGAATGACGCTCTCTCCGGCCTTGGCAAGGCGGATGGCGGCGTAGTCTGTGCCCTCCGTCCCGTCGCCGGAGCACCAGACGACCGTGAACGCGCCCGGCGCGAGCAGCGTTCCCTCCGGGAACGTGTAGCGCGCCTCGCCCGCCTTGTCGGTGAGGTGCATGCCGGAGAGATCGGCGGTCTCGGAGCCGGTATTTTCGATCTCGACCCAGTCGCAGAGCGCGCCGTTCGGCGCGGTGAAGAGCGTTTCCGCGGCCATGATCTCGCTCAGCCGCAGCGCGCCCGTGCCCTGTCCGGAGGCGGCCAGATACGCGGTGTATCCCTCGTCGGTGTTCGCATAGCCCGGCGTCGGCGCGGCGGAGACGGTAAAGCTGCCGTCGGTCTCCCGCACAATGGACGTATTCTTCCGGCAGCGGAGCGTTTCGATCTCGTCGAGCACCGTGTTGGCGCTGTTCATCAGCAGAAGCGTTTCCCCGCCGAGCCGCCGCAGCGAAAACGGCGCGTACAGCCCGCCGGATGTCTCCGGGTCGCAGTAGACGACGATGTACCCGTCCGCGGGGATCACCGTCCCGACCGGGAAGGCGTATTTGGCCTGCGTCACATCGTCCGAAAGGCGGTAGCCGGAAACATTGAAGGGCTTATCGGACGTATTGTGTATCTCGATCCAGTCGCAGATGCGCCCGTCAGCGTTCGGATACGCCGTGTTCGCGCTCATATATTCACTGATGCGCAGCGGGTGCTCCCCGCTCTGCACGCGGTCGCTGCCCGCGCCGCGCGAGAGCAGCAGCGCCGCGGCCAGCACCAGCGCGAACACCGCGAGCGAGGCGATGAGGATCGCGATCTTTGTTTTCTTTTTCACCGGAACCATAGCCGTGCTCCATTCAAAGAAAGAACTGTCATTCAAGTTGGATTTTACCCTATTTCTCCGCCGTTTTCAACCCCTCGGCGTTTATACGATCTGGAAGAGATAGAATTTCAGATAATCCGTCTCCGGCACGCCCCAGAGGATCGGGTGGTCGGGACTCTGCTGCCGCGCCTCGATCTGGCAGAGCTGTACGCTCGCGTCGCGCGCCGCGTCCGCAAGCATGGCGCGGAAAAGCGTGTCGGTCATAAAGTGCGAGCACGAGCACGTTGCCAGATACCCGCCCCGCGGCAATATCTGCATGGCGCGGCGGTTGATCTCCCGGTAGCCGCGCCGCGCGTTTTCTACCGTCGCGCCGCTTTTCGTAAAGGCGGGCGGGTCGAGGATGATGTAATCCCACGGCTTTTCGCCGCTCTTTCCGAGCTCCGTGAGAAGCTCGAACACATCCGCCTGCCGGAACTCCATGCGCCCTTCAAGGCCGTTTCTCTCGGCGTTGCGCCGCGCCTGTTCGAGTGCGGACGCGGACACGTCCACCGCCGTGACGCTCTCCGCGCCGCCGGCCGCGCAGTGGAGCGCGAATGCGCCGGTGTGCGTGAAGCAGTCGAGCACGCGCCGCCCATGGGCCAGCCGTCCCGCCGCCGCGCGGTTATATTTCTGGTCGAGGAAATAGCCGGTCTTCTGGCCGTTTATGTAGTCCACGTCGAAATAGATGCCGTTTTCGCAGATCTCCGCGTGGCCGGAGGGGTTTGTCTCCAGACCGGGCGCGGCATACGGCCCCTTGCCGCAGGTCATGCCCTCCTTTTCGCGGATGAGCGATTCGTTGCGCTCATAGATGCACGATACGTTCACGCCGAGCGCCGCGAGCTCCTCGCGCAGCAGCGCATAGAGCATCGCGCGCCGCCGCTCGATGCCGAGCGAGAGCACCTCGCTCACGAGCACATCGCCGTAGCGGTCCACCGTCCAGCCGGGGAAGCCGTCCGCCTCGCCGAAGATAAGGCGGCAGGCGGCAAAATCCTCGCCCATGACCTGCTGCCGGTAGGCGAGCGCATACCGGATACGGCGGCGGAAAAACGCCTCGTCCATTTTGTCGTTCGTGTTGCGCGAGAGAATGCGCACGCGGATGAGCGAGCGGCCGTTATAGAATCCCGCGCCCTGCCAGCGGCCCTTTTCGGTATATACGTCCACGATCTCCCCGTCCGGGCAGGGGCTTTCTTTCGTGAGCACCTCCCCGGCGAACACCCAGGGGTGCCCGCCGCGCAGAGCGCGCGCGGCCTTTTCCGTAACGGTAACGCTTGCAAACGGTCTTTCCATCGTCTGTCCTCCTGTGTGATAACGGGTTATTATACAATATAATTTCTCGTTTGGCGAGAGAAAGTTGCGGCGTATGAAAGAATAAGCCGCTGGACATCGATCCGATATCCAACGGCTTATCCTTTGTAAAAAAGAGGAGAAAGAGAAGAAGAAAAAGAGAAACATGAAACAGGCGGTTTCTTGCGAAGTTTCCACCAGAGCATTTGTAATTGAACACAATCCCCATTATGTTCTAATAACAAACACATTTTTATTGGTTCGCCCTTTTCGGTTCATATACTACCACGTTTCGTCAAATAACGCAACCATTTCTTTATTAATGTTTTGTGAACTTTCCCGCCGTGCGCCGGAGCTTGACAGCGTTTTTTTCGCGCTTTATTATTATAGTGTATCTTCTCCCCGAAAGGCAGGGCAAAGCATGACGAACATTCTCGTCGTTGAAGACAACGCCGGGCTTCGGCGGCTGATCGGCATCCATCTCCGCCGCGCCGGATATGAGGTATCGGAGGCCGCCGACGGGCAGGCGGCGCTCGATCTTTTGGAGCACAGCCGCGTGCATCTCATCATCACCGACGTGATGATGCCCCGGCTCGACGGCTACGGGCTCATCCGCGAGCTGCGCGAAGCGGGCGACACGACGCCGGTGCTGATGGTAACGGTAAAGAACTCCTTTGACGATATGCGCACCGGCTTTCACGCCGGGGCGGACGACTATCTCACAAAGCCCGTGAATTTTGAGGAGCTGCTGCTGCGCGTGGGGGCGCTGCTGCGCCGCTGCGGTATCCAGCACTCCGGCGAGATCGCCGTGGGCGGGTGCACGCTGCACGCCGACACGCTGCTCGTCACCGGCGAGGGGTTCTCCTATGAGCTGCGCCCGCGGGAGTTTGCGCTGCTGCAAACGCTGCTCGCCGCGCCCACGAAGATCTTCACGCGCCAGATGCTCATGGATGAGCTCTGGGGGTACGACAGCGAGTCTGACCCGCGCACCGTGGATACGCACATCCGCCGTCTGCGCGAAAAGCTCGCCGGCGTGCCGGATTTTGAGATCCAGACCGTCCGCGGTCTCGGCTACCGGGCGGTGATCCGATGAGGCGCGTCCGCTCGCGGCTGACGATCCTGCTGCTGATCCTCGTGATCGTCACGTCGCTTTTCTCTCTCACCTTCGGCGCGCTCGTGCGAAACGGCATCATCTTCCAGCAGCGCGACAACATACGCTATCTTGTTTTCGGCTACGCCGCCAAGGACATACTGCTTCTGCTCATCGCCGTGGCGGCCGTCGCGGTGCTCATCACGGTCACATCCCGCTCAACGACGAATCCCATCCGCGAGCTCTCCCGCGCCGCGCGCGAGATCGCCGGGGGCAATTACGACGTCACCGTGCCGGAGCGTGACCGCGTGGAGGAATTCGGCGAGCTTGAGCGCAACTTCAATCTTATGACGGCGGAGCTCCGCTCCAACGAATATCTGCGCAAGGACTTCATTTCGAGCGTATCCCACCAGCTCAAAACGCCGCTCTCCATTCTCAACGGCTATGCCCAGCTTCTCGCCGAAGGCGGTCTTTCCGAGACCGAGGAGCGCGAGTACAGTCAGTACATTGCGCAGGAGTCTGACCGGCTCGTCGGGCTCATCGATGACATGCTGCGCCTCTCGCGCATCGACCACCGGGAGATCCATCGAAAGGCGGAGATCTTCCCGCTCGGCGAGCAGCTCCGGCGCGCCGTACTGCAGCTCGAGCCGCGCTGGACGGAGGCCGGGCTCTCCGTCTCCGCCGACATTCCGGATCTCGACTACGTCGGCGACAGCGAGCTTCTCTATCAGGTATGGGTGAATCTGCTGGAAAACGCCGTGAAGTTCACGCCCCCCGGCGGGCGCATCGGCATCTGTCTTGCCGCCGCAGCGGATACCGTCACCGTGACGGTGTGGGACACCGGCTGCGGCATGGACGCGGAAACGCTCCCGCGCATTTTTGAGCAGTTCTATCAGGGCGACACCGACCGTCGCGCCGACGGCTGTGGACTGGGTCTCACGCTCTGCAAGCGCATCGTGGAGCAGCACGGCGGAACGATCTCCGCGGAGAGCCGTCCCGGAGAGGGCAGCCGCTTCAGCGTCGCGCTGCCGGCAAAGGCCGCAAAATTCATGTAAAGAATCCATAGCAGGGGAATGTTTAACGTTAAGTTCACATTCCCCTGCTATGTTAATATCCAGATTTTTACATGTTAGCGAGGCAACACCGTGAAAGCTATCAATCCCGGACACTTTCTTCTGACCTGCCGGCTGGACAACTGGGTGCATCTGCTGGAAGAGAACCACTTCCATATCGCCCGCGACCGGCTGCCGCAGGCGCTGTACATTTCCGCAACGGCGCTCGCGCTCGCGCCCGCGGCGGCGGCGGAATCGCTCATTTACCGCAAGCGCATCCGTGAAACGAAGATCGAAAAGGACCCGATCTTTATTCTCGGCCACTGGCGCAGCGGCACAACGTATCTGCAGAACGTCCTCTCGCGCGACGAGCAGTTTGGCTGGTTCGATCCCGTGAACACGATCGGCCTGCCCTACTCGCTGCTGCTCGGCCGGCTCATCCAGCCGCCGATCGAAAAGGGCATCCGGAACGGCCGCCCGCAGGATAACGTGCAGTACTCGCTCGATCTCCCGATGGAGGAGACGTTCGGCGTGCTGACGATCTCGCCGTATTCGATCATCCACATGATCGCGTTTCCGGAAAATTATAAAAAGTACATCGAAGGCGCGTTCGTGAGCGACCTTCCCGTGGAGGAACTGCGCAAATGGGAGCGCAGCTACGATTACGCCGTCCGCAAGCTCACCTACATCAAAAAGGGCAAGCAGCTCATTCTCAAAAGCCCGGACAACACCGCGCGCATCCGCGAGCTGTGGGGCATGTATCCGGACGCGCGGTTCATCAACATCCACCGCGACCCCTACAAGACCGTCCGCTCCACGATCCACATGTTCCGTACCGAAATGGACTCGCTCCGGCTGACCGAAGAGCCGGATAACATCGACGAGCTCATCGAGAACACGGTCATCGATATTTTCGAGCGCATGTACCGCGAGCTTTTCGAGCTTGAGGGCTTTTTCCCGAAGAACCGGTACGTAGACATCGCGTACACCGATTTCTGCCGCGCCCCGGTCGATACGCTGCGCGATATTTACCGGCGTCTGGAGCTCTCCGGCTTTGAGGCGGCCGCGCCGCGCTTTCAGGCGTATGTCGATTCGCAGCGCGGATACCAGAAGAATAAATTCGACATTTCGCCCCGGCTCGTGCGCAAGATCAACGCGAAGCTGGGCTTCTACATGGAACACTACGGCTACGAAATGCGGGAGGTTGAGGAAGAATGAGAGATCATCTCGATAAACTGGAAAGCAAAAGCGTGCACATCCTGCGCGAGGCTTACGCCGCGTTCGGCAATCTCTGCATGCTCTGGAGCATCGGCAAGGACTCCACGGTCCTTCTCTGGCTCGCGCGCAAGGCGTTTTACGGCCACGTCCCCTTCCCGCTCGTCCACATCGACACACATTATAAAATTCCCGAAATGATCGAGTACCGCGACAAGCTCGCCATGGAGTACGGTCTTTACATGGTCTACGGTGAGAACCGCGAAGCGCTTGAAAACCACGAAACGTTCCCGGACGGGAAGTGCTCTCGCGTCGAGTGCTGCCGCCGGCTCAAAACCGAGGCGCTCACCCACACGCTCGACGGCACCTGGCCGCGCTACCGGCTCAATCTTCAGACCGGGAAATACGAGCGCGACACGAACACCGACGCCTACACCGGCGTCATCGTCGGCGCGCGCGCCGATGAAGAGGGCTCGCGCAGCAAGGAGCGCTATTTCTCCCCGCGCGACAAGCACAACGACTGGGATCTGGACGACCAGCCGCCCGAGTTCTGGAACCAGTTCAAAACCGACTTTGCCCCCGGCACGCATGTGCGCATCCATCCCCTGCTCGACTGGACGGAGCTGAATGTCTGGGAATACATCGAGCGCGAGCACATCCCCACCGTGTCGCTCTACTATAACCAGGGCGACGGCACGCGCTACCGTTCGCTCGGCTGCGCGCCGTGCACAAAGCCGATCCGGTCCGAGAGCCGGAACGTTCACGAGATCATTGAGGAGCTGCGCACCGGCGCTCTTTCCAACATTGCCGAGCGCAGCGGCCGCGCCCAGGACGCCGAGGACGGCGGCGGGCTCGAAACGCTTCGCCGGGGAGGGTACATGTAATGGAAGAAACAAGAAACGTCTGGGAAAACGAGGAGCTTTTGAATATCGTCACCGTCGGCCACGTCGATCACGGCAAATCCACCGTGATCGGCCGTCTCCTCGCCGACGCCGGAGCGCTGCCGAAGGGCAAGCTCGAATCCATACGGGAAAACTGCCGCCGCAACTCGAAGCCGTTCGAGTACGCCTTCCTGCTCGACGCGCTGCACAACGAGCAGGATCAAGGCATCACGATCGACACGGCGCGCTGCTTCTTCAAGTCTGACAAGCGCCGGTACATCATCATCGACGCGCCCGGCCACATAGAATTTCTCAAAAACATGGTCACCGGCGCTTCCCGCGCCGAGGCCGCGCTCATGGTGATCGACGCCGCGCGCGGCGTGGAGGAAAACACCCGCCGTCACGGGTACTTTCTCTCCATGCTCGGCATCCGCCAGGTGGCGGTGCTCGTGAACAAAATGGATCTCGTCGGCTATTCCGAGGAGGTCTACCGCTCCATCGTCACGGAGTTCACCGAATTTCTCGCCAAAATCAACATCTCGCCCGCGGCGTTCATCCCCGTGAGCGGCATGGAGGGCGACAACATCGCCATCCGCAGCGAGCGCACGCCGTGGTACTTCGGCCCCACGGTGCTCGAGCAGATGGACGCCTTCGTCCCCGTGCCGAGCCCGGAAAACCGCCCGCTGCGCATGCCGGTGCAGGGCGTTTACAAATTCACCGAGGGCGGCGACGAGCGCCGCATCGTGGCCGGAACGCTCGAGGCCGGAAGTCTCCGCGCGGGCGATAAGATCGTATTCTACCCCTCCGGGAAGAAAACGACGGTCGCCTCGCTCGAGGTATTTTCCGCGCCCACGCCGGAGAAATTCATCGCCGGGGACGCCGCCGGCTTTACGATGACCGAGCAGATCTTCGTCCGCCGCGGCGAGATCGCGTGTCTGGAGAGCGAAGAAGCCCCCTTCGTCGGCGTGCGGCTGCGCGCGAACGTGTTCTGGCTCGGCAAGGAGCCGCTGCGCCCCGGCAAGCGCTATTTCTTCAAGTGCGGCACTGCCAAGGTGGAAGTGCGGCTCGAGAGCATTCTCCGCGTCGTAGACGCCTCGGAGCTGGACAGTCTGGAGCGCAGCGAGGTGCAGAAAAACGAAGTCGCCGAGGTGATCCTCCGGCTCGACCGCCCGACGGCGTTCGACACCGCCGACTCCGGCTGCGACGGCACGCGCCGGTTCGTCATCGTGGACGATTACGAGATCGCGGGCGGCGGCATCGTCACTGAGGCGCTGCTCTCCGAGGATTACGATAAGCGCAACATCCGCTGGTCCGCCGAGGCCATGACCGGCGCCGAGCGCGAGCAGCTCACCGGGCGGCGCGGGCTCGTCGTATGGATGACCGGGCTTTCCGGCTCCGGCAAAACGACGATCGCGCAGGAGGTCGAGCGGCGGCTCTGCGAAAAGGGCGTTGCCGCCTACATGCTCGACGGCGACAAGCTGCGCCGCGGTCTCTGCGGCGATCTCGGCTTCTCGGACGACGACCGGATCGAAAACATCCGCCGCGCCGCCGAGGTCGCGGGGCTCTTCCGCGACGCGGGGCTCGTGACGCTCTGCACGTTCATCTCCCCGTTCGCCGCCGGACGCGCCGAGGCGCGCCGCATCGCCGACGGGCGCTTTCTCGAAGTCTGGGTGCGGGCCGGTCTGGAGACCTGCAAGGCTCGTGACCCGAAAAAGCTCTACCAGAAAGCTCTCGAGGGAAAGATCCGCTCGTTCACGGGCATAGACTCTCCGTATGAGGAGCCGACCGACGCCGAGCTTGTGCTGGATACCGAGGTCCTCAGCGAAGAAGAATGCGTCAACCGGCTCACCGACGCCATTTTTGACTATCTGGAAGGCGGAGACACATTGTGAACTGGGGTAAATTTCTTCTTTTCATCGTCATCGGCTTCGCCGCGCAGATCATTGACGGCACGCTCGGCATGGCCTACGGCGTAAGCTGCCGGACGTTTCTCAAAACCGTGGCGGGGCTTCCCTCCGCGCTTGCGAGCGCGGTCGTCCATGTGGCGGAGGTCCCGACGACGCTCGCGTCCGGTCTCTCCCATATCAAGCTCAAGAACGTGGATAAGTCGCTCTTTTTCCATCTGGCCATCCCCGGCGTGATCGGCGGCGTGGCGGGCGCGTGGTTCCTCTCGAGCGCCGGCGACGCGCTCGAGCCGTTCATCGACGCCTATCTCATTATCATGGGCGTTGTTATTCTGCGCAAGGCGTTCCTGAAAAGCCAGAAGGAGCGCCACATCGGAAAGGGCATTTACCCGCTCGGTCTCGCCGGAGGCTTTCTTGACGCCACCGGCGGCGGAGGCTGGGGCCCGGTCGTAACGTCTACGATGCTCGCCGTCGGCCACGACGTGAAAAAGACGATCGGCACGGTGAATACCGCCGAATTTCTCGTAACGCTCGCGGAGACGACCACGTTCGTCGTTCTCATCCGCGATTTTACGTCCTACTGGCAGACGATCCTCGGTCTCATCATCGGCGGGGTGTGCGCAGCTCCCCTCGCGGCGTGGATCTGCAAGAAGATCCCCGTCCGCCCGCTGCTCGCCGTCGTCGGCATCCTCATCATCGTGCTCAATCTTTACAGTCTCCTTCACTATCTGGCTGTATTTTAAAAAGGCGGTATCACCATGACACAGATATCCGCGCAGCAGCGCTTCGCCTCCGTCCGCGCCCGGCTCATGGAGCTGGAGCTTTGGGACGCTGATTCGCTCGTGATGACCGCGCCCGGCGCCGTATGCAGCGCCGCCGGAGAGCCGGTCGAAGCGGCGCTGTTCTCCGCCGTTTCCGCGCCCATGGCGGTTTTTACCGCCGGGCGGTACGCCCGCGAATTTGCCAAAGCTCCTCACGCGCTTTGCGCCGAGACCGACGACGCCGCGCAGATGTTCGGCATGCGCGTGCCGGTAAGAAGCGCGCCGCGGCGCGGCGATGCCGCGTGCATCGTTCCGAACCGCGGCTTTGTCGTGACAGCGCGGTTTGAAAACGAGCTCATCGCCGCGTGTATCCTGCTCGAAAAGCTGTGCATGACGGCTCGGCTCTCCCCTCGCATCGGGACACCGAAGCCGCTCGCCGCGCCGCTCTGCCTTATAGAGCACGCGGTCTATACGAAAAAATACTCCCGTCCGTCGCTCGCCGCGGCGCAGGGGGAAGAAGCCGCGCCGGTGGCACAGGACGTTTCCGATCTCGCGCTGCGTGAGTCGGTCATTGCCTATGGGAAAAAGCTCGTGGAAAACCGCCTCATTCAGGCGACGTGGGGGAACGTTTCGGCGCGTATCGATGCCGATCGCTTTCTCATCACGCCGTCCGGCGTGGACTATGACCGCATCCGTCCGGAGGATATTGTGGAGATCCGCATTGCCGACGGCAGCTTTGCCGCCGGGCAGCGCCCTTCCAGCGAGCGGGAGATGCACCGGCGCATCTATGCCGCGCGCGGCGACGTGCGCGCCGTGATCCACACGCACTCCGCGGCGCTGCAAACGTTCGCCGCGTGCCGGGAGAGTCTGCGCACGCCGGAGATCGACGCCCCCTGCGCCGCCTACGGCGTGAGCGGCTCGAAGAAGCTCGCGGAGAGCGCGTCCGAGGTGCTGCGCTCTCACGATCTCTGCATCATGGCAAATCACGGCTTTACCGCGGTGGCAGCGGATCTTGAAACGGCGCTCTCTCGCGCCGTCGCCGCCGAAGAGGCCGCAAAGCGGATACTGGAATCGGAATAAAAATCGGCAGCACTGCATTCTGCGGCGCTGCCGAAAATATAGGAGGGCGGACTATGGGAGAACATTTTGCGCGGGGCCGGTCGGCGGAGATATTCCGCACGGAGGACGGGAAGATCTTAAAGCTATTTTTTCCCGACTATCCGAGGGAGTATGCCGAAAAGGAATACAAAAATACGAAGATCGCCGCATCTCTCGGCTGCACGGGGATGCAGGTCTACGATATGGTCGAGCGCGGCGGACGCTTCGGCTTTGTGATGGACTGCATCGACGGCGTTTCGCAAAACGACATGCCGGGGAAAAAGCCGGCGTATCTTTTTGAGGCCGGCAAAGACCTTGCCCGCTGTCACGTCCGTGTGCAGAAGGCGTACACGCGCGAGCTTGACGACGTGCGCGAGGTATGTCTCGGTATTCTCGGCGAGGACTGTATGGCGTTTCTGACACCGGAGGAAAAATCGCGCGCCGCCGGATATCTCCGCTCTCTCCCGGATGACGACACGGTGCTCCATCTCGACTTTCACACCGGCAATGTCCTCGTGGACAAGTCCGGCGAGTGCAAGGTCATCGACTGGATGACCGCCGCGCGCGGCAATCGCGCCGTGGAGGAAGCGCTCATGGAGTTCTTCTCGGAGGCCGAGCTGTTCCCGGAGGCAAGCAAAGCAAAAATTGCCCTCTTTTCCGCCATCCGCGGCTCCATCGGGAAGGGCTTTTTCAAGGAGTACCAGAAGCTCTCGCCGCTTTCCGCGGAGGAGATCGACCGCTACCGTCTCGCGGCGCTCATCCTGCGCCGTCACTGGAACATCGCGTTTGAAGAGGCGTATCTCACAAAAACCATCCGCGCGCTGATCGAAAAATACGGCGCGGAAGAAAAGGAGACGATCGAATGAAAGTCGTATGCATCTGTGACGCCGGTGTGCCGGAAATGCTCATGCAGCACATGAAAAAGCTCCCCGGGTGCGACGTGACGCTCTATACCGAAAAGACGCTCACGGACATCAAGTCTCTCACGACGTGCGAGCGTACCGCCGAGCTTCACGGCGCGGAGGCGTGCCCTGTGAGCGCGGAAATGCTGGAAGCCGTGCGCGAGGCGGAGATCCTTGTAACGCACGTTGCGCCCGTGAACCGTGCGGTGCTCGACGCCGCGCCGAACGTGAAGATCGTCGGCGTGCTGCGCACCGGCACGGAAAATGTCAATCTCGACCTCTGCCGCGAGCGCGGCATCGCCGTATACAACGCCGAGGGGCGCAACTCCACCGCCGTCGCCGATCTCGTCGTGGCGCTCATGCTCTGCGAAATGCGCAACATTGCCCGCGCCCACGGCGCGCTCGTGCAGGGCAAATGGGTCAAAATGTTCCCGAATATCATGATGAACCGCGATATGTGCCGCTGCACCGTCGGCATCATCGGCGTCGGCAAGATCGGCACGCTGGTCGCCGCGCGGCTCAAGGGCTTCGGCTGCCGCATTCTCGGCTGCGATATTTTCCTCTCCCCCGAGGAGATCGAAAAGCGCGGCTGCGAGCCGGTATCAAAGGAAGAGCTGCTGCGGCAGTCTGACTTCATCACCATCCACATGCGCCACGAGGCCGGGCAGAGCGCCCTCATCGGCGCGGACGAGCTTGCCATGATGAAGAAGAACGCCATTCTTGTCAACTGCGCCCGCGCGGGGCTCGTGGACACGGCGGCGCTCGTCGAGGCGCTGCGCGCCCACCGCATCGGCGGCGCGGCGATCGACGTGTTCGACGAAGAGCCGCTCTCGCCGGACTCTCCCCTGCTCACGCTTGACAACGTCACGCTCACGCCGCACATTGCCGGCACGACCGTAGACGCCTTTGCCAATTCCGTGGAGATCATGCTCCGCCAGCTCTCACTCCTTCTCGCCGGCAAGGACGCGCCCAACCGCGTCGTCTGACCGCCGCCCATACGCAAAACCGCCGAAGGAAAAATCCTTCGGCGGTTTTGCATATGCGGTTTTCAGCTGTTTATGATCCGCTCCGTGGCGGCGCGGGCATGGGCGATGATGTCCTCCGGCGATTCGCCGACGTGGTAAACGCCGTTCTCATAGAGGATCTTGCCGTTTACCATCGTGAGGAGCACATTTGAGTTCGAGCCGCTGTAAACAAGGTTTTTCACGGTGTTGTGCTCGGGCTGCATGTTTGCCTGGTGCAGGTCGATCACGACGAGATCGGCGAGCTTGCCGGGGGCGATGCAGTCGGCGTCGATGCGCATGGCGCGCGCGCCCGTGGCGCACGCGGCGCGGAGAATTTCGCGCGCGTCGCACGAGGCGGCGTCCTCCTCCCGGAGCTTCTGCAGCACCGCGGCGAGATACATTTCGCGGAACATGTTGAGCGCGTTGTTGCTCGCCGGGCCGTCCGTGCCGATGGCAAGAGGGATCTTCCGGCGGAGAAATTCGCTCACCGGCGCGATCCCGCTCGCGAGCTTCGCGTTCGAGGCCGGGCACGTCACGGCGTACAGCCCGCGGCGGGCAAAAATGTCCATGTCGGTCTCATCGAGCCACACGCAGTGGAACCCGCCGCCGCCGTGCTCAAAGAGGCCGTTCTCCTCGAAAAGCTGCGTCGGCGTGAGGCCGTGGCGCTCGATGCATTCCTCCACCTCGCGCTTCGTCTCCGAATTGTGGGTGAAAAACGGCATTTTGTACTCGTCCAGCAGCATTTTCATAAACATGAGCAGATCGAGATTGGCCGTATACTCGGCGTGGATGCCGGGGATGTAGGAGATGAGCGGGTGGAGATTGTTGAACTTGATCGTGTCCATCTCGCCGACCGTCCAGTCGTCCCCCGCGGCGAGCGCGCCGCAGAGCACCATGCGGAAGCCGCAGTCAATGGACGCCTGCGCGAAAGCATCGCGCTTATAGTACATGTCGAACGCGCTCGTGATGCCGCCCTTGAGATATTCGAGAATCGCGAGCTTCGTGAGAGCGTAAATATCGTCCGGCGTGAGCTTGGCCTCCAGCGGGAACACCTTGTCGAAAAGCCAGCTCTGCAGCGGCAGATCGTCGGCGTAGGAGCGCAGGAACGTCATCGCGCTGTGCGCGTGGGCGTTCTTGAAGCCGGGCATCAGAAGGTTGCCCTTGAGGTCGATCTCGCGCTCAAACGGCGGGTGCGCGCCGATGGCGGGGCCGACATAGAGGATCATGGATTCCTCGACCCAGACCTCCCAGCCGGAAATTTCAAACCCATCGCTGAGCGAAAGGAGCTTGCCGTTATAAAAGCGGATCATGCCTTCTCCTCCGCATGCATGGCGGCGATGGAATCCCACATGAGCTTCTTGAACTTCGGCGCGGCGGCATTGGCCGCTTCGATGACCTCGTCGCCGTCGAGCGGACGGTCAGAGAGACCGGCGGCGAGATTCGCCACGCACGAAACGCCGCACACGCGCATGCCGGCGTGGTTAGCCGCGATGACCTCCACGACCGTGGACATGCCCACGGCGTCCGCGCCCATCGCGCGGGAGGCGCGGATGTCGGCGGGCGACTCGTAGCTCGGGCCGGTGAACTGGATGTACACACCCTCCTTGAGATCGATGCCGTCCTTCTTCGCCGTTTCGCGCAGAATGGCGCGCAGGCCCTTATCGTAGGCATTCGACATATCCGGGAAGCGGACGCCGAGCTCGTCGATGTTCGCGCCGATGAGCGGGTTGGGGATGAGCGCGCTGATGTGATCGGTGATGCTCATAAGCGTTCCGGCGGTGAGATCGCCGCGGATGCCGCCCGAGGCGTTCGTGACGAAGAGGATCTTCGCGCCCATGGCCTTCATAAGGCGCACGGGCAGCACAACGTCGTGCGGCGTGTAGCCTTCGTAGAGGTGCACGCGTCCCTGCATGACGACGACGGGCGTTTCCTCCACATAGCCGAACACGAACCGTCCGGCGTGGCCGGGCGCGGTGGACACCGGGAAGCCGGGGATCTCGCTGTACGGCACAACGGCGGTCTGCTTCACCATGTCGGCAAAGCCGCCGAGACCGGAGCCGAGCACGACGGCGACCTCCGGGACAAAGTCGGTGTGGCGCCGCACCGCGGCGAGACAGTTCTGGATGCGTTCCATTTCGGGATGCATAAAAGAGCCTCCTTATGTTGTTATTCTCTGTTGTTTATTCTTCGGTGAGATCGGCGAACTGCGCGCCGATATAGCCTGCCAGAGCTTCGGGATCGATCCCGATCTGCGCGCCGAGCCGTCCGGCGCTGCAGAAAAAGGCGTCCGTCAAAAGCGCCGTTTCGTCGATCCAGGCGGGAAACGGTTTTTTCATCCCCACCGGGGAGCAGCCGCCGTGGACATAGCCGGTGAGCGGCAGCAGCTTTTTCTGCGGCAGCATGGCGATGCTCTTCACGCCCGCCGCCTTCGCCGCCTTTTTGAGCGAGAGCGTTTCCGGCGCGGGAATGACGAACACGAAGTGTTCGCCGGTATTCGCCTCCGCCACAAGCGTTTTGAAAACGCACTCCGCGCTCTGGCCGAGCGCGGCGGCCACCTCCGTGCCGGAGGCGAGCGAGGCGTCGTAATAACGCGGCGTATACGCAATGCCCGCCTGATCGAGCAGACGCATCACATTTGTTTTCTCTTCTTTTTTACCCATGTTGTTGCCTCTTTTCTATTTTGCTTATTGATATGTATGGGCACTGCCGATCACATTTTGTCATAATATGAATCAATCAGAGCACAATCCATAATCAACACATAAAATACATTTCCATAATACCGGCTCTTCACGATTCTTCCATGATCGAATACCGGCCGATATGTTCCGTCTTTTTTCGCAAAACGGAATTTGACATAATCATTGTTTCCACTTTTTTCCGAATCAATCTGCTTCCAGATGCTCGTCTCAACCGCATCCTGCTCCTCCGGATGAATCAGATTTCGGAATCGTTGATCCGTATATGCAAGAAACTCATCAAAATCCTTACATCCCGCAAATTCTATCAACTCCTGATTCGCAAATAAGATGCGGTCATTCGTTTTATCCGCAATGTATATCAGAAATGCCCCCGGCAGATTTCTTGACACATCCTGAAGTGCAAATCCCAACTGGCTTCTATTCTGCACTTTGTAGTTACCCTCATACGCACAGCAGCTATGCTTTCCGTGTAATTTCACCGCATAAAGTGCCATATCCGCACACCGCATGAGCTGTGAACGGTCATCAGCCAAAACAGGATACTCCGCAAAGCCCAGTGAAATGGTAAATGTATGTTCTTCACCTTTACAATAAAATTTCTTGGTTTCTCCTGTAAACTTCTTAAGAAAAGGCTTAACCTCCTCTACCGTGCAATCCGGCATAAAAATGCTAAACTCATCGCCTCCGTTTCTGCCTAGTATAACATCCTTTGAAAAATATTGCTTCATGCTCTCTGCAAGCTTCTGCAGTG
>ERZ773147.257-NODE-257-length-66982-cov-10.487651_pt1 | contig 66982 bp, 71 predicted proteins | sample MGYA00580851_ERZ773147 | MGnify/ENA primary metagenome ERZ773147 (study PRJEB29015, sample SAMEA2737818) | human gut metagenome | biome: human gut; feature: human-associated habitat; material: faeces | place: China | collected 2012 ... | reverse complement strand
GACGAACACGTTTCGATTGAGTGGAAAATTTGACTTTTACTTATCCATCGCACACAACAAAGGGCTGTGTGCCCTTGTCAAGCGATGTAATAGTTATGCCATTGTCATATAGCATTTAATCATCTTTTGAATCGCATCACATTGTCCTTTTATGCGATTGCACGCCCTTATAAATTCTGTCTTAGCACACAAAGCCAAAACTGTACCATGCATATTCTTTGCAGTCTTTACCGAACTGGCAATGATGCCAAACGGTTGGTAGGGTGAAGACAAATCTTGCTGATACATGCTTCCAGCGGAGTAAACAAGTCTTACCAGTTCACCTGCAACCGATTTTAAAAACGCATCATAATCCGTACTGGGGTTGTCCTTAATGCACTCTACCAAAATAGTACATGCTGATTTTACGTTACCAATCGATGCTAAGACATCCTGCATACCAAATCCGTCTGGAGTTTCTTTTTGAATGCTTATAAGACACTTTTCTACTTTGTCTATGAACTCTATAAGGTTCACCGGCAATGCACCACTATTTGTTATCAGGCATACCGCCTTAGCATTAATACGCAAGTCTCTTAGCAGAATGTTTACATCTAGCTTATCCAGAGTGTCTTGATCGGTATGCCACCATGGCCCACCGCTTGGGCATGGGGAGACTCTTGTTTCATCCGTAGGTTCATACTTAAACATAATATGAATTGGTATATGTACTCCCCAGAAACTTTGGTCGGCACCGCGAATCATGGGGATATATGCCTTGGCATCCACACCCGTAAACTCTTTTATAAGGTTTGCAGTAAAGCTTTCACCTTCCATGCATGCCGTGCGGGCGCGTATCTGATTTGCGCATTTACACCCTGTAAGATCAAGGTTTATGCTGGCTACACACTTTTTATTCAGTTCGTCCCAATGTGTATCACAATACCATGTCGAACCAGCATAGCGAGCGTCAGAATGTCCCGACCACCAAGCAATACGTATACTTCTCTTTAAGCTATCACGGTTTGCATAGAAAGCGCGGGCCAGTTCAAGCAATATAGCATCGCTTGCTGCATTATCAGTTATGCCCTCATACCACGAGTCATAATGACCATGCAGCAGAACAAACTTGTCGCTATTTCCTTGAATATTGACTATGGGCATACGCGTAGTGACTATGCGCGTATTCATTTTTACATTCAGTGTTGCATAAACATCCTGCTGGTCAAGCATGTTTATCAGTTTGTCACCATCCTCCAACGATATACCCACCGACGGCAGCACGCATAACATGTGCATCTGATTTATACATGGTGTCCCCCAAACTGGGCTTATGTTGCTATGATGAATATATCCGCCCTTGCTTTTATTTATATGCAGCAAAGCCAAGCCACCATAGCGTGCTACTTCGTTGGCAAACTCTCCGCCGCTGCTATGAGATAGAACTATCTTGTTTTTAAAAGCGGCATATCTTATCGCCGTTTCTTCTGGAGTATTATTATTGTTTTCAGACCAATGATCATATATTATTTGTCCATATAAATCATCTGTAGTATCCGCACTATACACATCGGCTATGGTACGAACGTCATCTCCGTTACTTAGTGTCAAACTGCTTTTCACAGGGATGCTTGCATATGCCTGATATGTTTCAATTTCATATGGGATATCGTATTCATCAAGGCGCCTTATCAGATCATCCACAAAAGCCTCACCGTCAGGCGTGCCGGTATACCTATGCCATTGGTTCATTTTTTCTATATGCGCCAGAATACGGTCTACATCTATTTTATTATTTATACACTCATACAGCGTATTTCCATCAATAAACGAGCATGTAGTTTCCATGTACATTCCTACCTTTTAAGCATTATTGACTGTCATTCCAAAGTCATTCATAGAGAAAACGCCTATACCATACGAATCTCCAGCATGTAATTGCATTCCGTTCAACACATGGCATGATTTTGCAATATCCTTTTGGCTTGCATATGTTGTCAAATCGCATGCCGATTGTATGTTGGGAAGTGCAGTGGCAAGATGCAGACACGCACCGCAACCAATATGCGTATCATATGTGCTGGCAACAACGATACCCATTCCGAATGCTTCGGCTATGCCGGCAATCTGTTTCGCTCTATATAACCCGCCGCATTTGCACAGTTTTATCGTAAATGCATCTGCTGCTCCGCTCACAGCATAACGAACAGCCTGTTCCGGTGTATTCACCGCTTCATCGAGCAGAATAGGAATACCAAAGTTTTTATGCAACGCTACCGTTTGGTCGATATCCCATTTCGGAAGCAGCTGTTCATAGTACTCTACATTGCAGTCATATACGCCTTTTACGAACTCTGAAGCTTGCGTATAATTATATCCGGCGTTTGCGTCTATTCTTATCTTGGCATCATCGCCAACCGCTTCACGTACTGCCCTTACTCTTGATATGTTGCTTTGCACATTCCCGCCAACTTTCATTTTTATGCTCATGAATCCCTGGCTCACAAAGTCCTTAGCTAAAGAAACGGCTTGCACATTATCCATTATGCCTATGTGTCGGTTTATGCTTACGCTATCTCGGCATTTGCCGCCAAGCATTTGATATAGAGGAATCCCTAACTCTTTTGACGCAAGGTCATGAAGGGCACAATCCACCGCGCACTTCGCTGCGTGGTTTTCAGCAATGGCATTATCCATGATAATGTGAGCCCTCGCTATGTCAAAGCAGTCTATACCTACAATAGCGGGCAGAATCACATTTTCTAATATGTTTACTACAATTTCCGTCGTTTCACCGGTAAACTTTGAAAGCGGGGTAGCCTCACCGTAACCAACTTTACCATCTTCACTGTAAAGAATAACGATAGCATGACTACGTTCTTGCTTAGTCGCGCCATAAGACGTGGTTAACACAACATGGGGGCGTGTAAGCAGTTTTACTTCGCACTTTACTATCTTTGGCATGATAATGTTTCCTCCTTCTATTTCATAACGCTATCCAGCAAGTCATTAGCAAGCTTTATATTATGATTAATGAAGTTCCTTGCACGCAAGAGTTCCAACTTTAGTGCTGGAATATCAACTTCGGCAGTATTCTGGTCTATAAGCTTATGTATTGGTGAAAGCACAGGTATTGCGTCTATAGGTAGGGCAGGCTCGTTTCCATATATACTTCCACGCGTAAAGTTTATTGCTGTCAGCAAACGGCTGAGTTTCAATATGCACTCATTTTTAACACTTTCTGATAGTTCCGTATCCATAAATAGTTCGACTTTGCCATTAAGCTGTTTTGAGCGTTCTATCGTATCATCTAAATCAAACTTATCGCCCGCCAGCGCTGCCCACTTTTCAAGTTCACTGGTTATTTCGGCTACAGCACATTCAAGATGCATAGGGATTACCTGCTCTGTTAGGCATGTCATAACATACTCGCCGACTATTTTGGCATCGCGCAGAAGATTATTAGGATCTATATGCTTTTCAAGGTCATCCGGAGTATGCCAGCCTGGTCCAAGTTCCGAATTGCCGCGTTCAAAACCCATCTTTCCATTAGGCAGCATTCGCTTCTTCTGTCTGGAGAATGATGCAAAAGCGCTTGAAAGGCCTACATTCCAAAAGCTCTGATCACCAAGGCGGCCGCAGCGTTTACCCTCGAATTGTTCGCCAGTTTGCTCTTTAACTATTTGTACTGCCAAGGGCTTAGCTTCAGGCATAACTATAGAATGGATAATATCATCAGCGCCCCTGCAACCTGCGCTGTCTGTGTTTATATTGGCTATGCAGTTTGCACGCAGATCCTCAAAGAAGTTATCTGCATACCATGCAGAACCGGCATACCGACCATGCGAATGTCCGGAATAGAATACGACCCTGAAGTTCCTCTTTAATTCTGCCTGATGTTCTTTCGCTATACGTGCTATTTCTACTTGCAGCGAATTGCTTGTGCCATTATCTATAGCACCGTAGTACCATGAATCGCAATGACCAGTCAACTGAACGAACTGATTGCAGTTTTCTGGTGCCTTGATATCACCAATAAGCAGGGGAATATTTCGCCATCCTGTATCTACTTCTGTAGTAATGTCTGCAATAAGCGTAGATCCAGATTTGAGCTGTTCTATCATCGGATTCCCTGCATCATCAATTATTGATGCAACTGGTATTTTAGGAAGCAATCCCCAGTCATGCGTAGTAGGACTGCCCCAGCAGGCAGATGGGATGCATTCGCGTATAACTGCTTCCTGAACAAATATGATACCGGCAGCATTTCCGTCTTGCGCCGCCTTTACAGGCCCATATACTGCGCGGCCATTGGTCAACACAATCTTGTTGGCACAGTTTGTGTTCCTTATTTCGGTTTCATTTTGGCAATATATCAACGGTGCAAGCGCATGGGCATTAGGTACCATGGAATGCGTTTGCGCATAAACCGGCTCATCGTTTACTTTCAGCGTGCAGCTGACAGGTAAGCTTATATATGTTTCACATGGAATAAGTCTGGTTGTATATCCAAAACCGTCAAGTACTGATTTTAAGTATTTGAATGCTTCAAGTTCTTCGGCTGTGCCTGAATGTCTTTTCCACTTGGCAAGCTGATGAACGGTCGCCATCATGTTATCACTTGATATTTCGTTTCTTATAGCTTTATAAGTATTCATGTTTTATGCCTCATTAAGTTATTGGTAATTTAGCACGGGAGAACTGCCGTATATGCAGTTCTCCCAATGTGTTGCACTGATAAATGGATAATGCTATACGCATTAACCTGGCAATAACGTTTTAAGCAATGCTTTAGTTTTCGTATACCACAACGTGGCAATACTGGTGAGCACCGAGAGGATTTATTGAGAATCCTTCTACCATGTTGCTCGTGCCTACGAGTATCTGCTCATAGAAGAGCGACAGCTGCGGCATATCATCTGCCATAAGGTCATGGAACTCATCATATATAGCCTGGCGCTTAGCATCATCAGTTTCTGCGCGAGAACGGTTAATGAGATCAACCATATCATCATTGAAGTAGACCTGACCATAGGTGGTTGGGAGAAGCTTCTGCATTATGAAGTCCGTATCGGCGCAAATGTTATTATAGAAGGAAAGACGGATGGGGATTTCCTCGCCGCCATAGAACTTTTCATCTATCTTAGCGCTTTCCAACAGATTTATGTTTATATTGATACCAACTTCAGCAAGCTGAGCTTGTATTATAGTAGCAATCTCTTCATAGATTTGTCCAGTGCGGACATATACTTCAAGGTCGAATCCATCAGGATAGCCTGCTTCAGTCAGCAATGCCTTTGCCTTTTCTACATCGTAAACATTACCTCGGTCCTTTTCGGCATTGTAACCGGTGGTAGCAGGAGTGCAAAGGAGAGAACCTACCTGAGCATAACCGGCCATAACGGCATCGGCAAGCGCCTGTTTATCTATGGCATATTCAAATGCCTGACGAACAAGCTTGTCACTTACCGGGGTAGAGGAATCGCATTTGAAAATCAATGCATAGTACTTATTGCCGGTCTCATTATAAAGCTTAAGGTTATCAGCAGCAGCTATCCTTGCTGCATCATTAGAGGGAACATCACATATAATGTCGGCTTCGCCGTTTTCAAGCATTATAGTGCGCTGGGATCCTTCGGGTATAACTTTGAATATAAGGTTCTTTGTCTTAGCCTTTTCTCCCCAGTAATCATCGAAAGCAATAAGCGTAATTGAGTCGGCCTCAAAGCGCTCTACAAAAGCATACGGACCAGTTCCGATTGGTTTCTGAGCAAAGCCCTCTTCATTTGCTTCAACAGCAGCCTTAGATACCACAACGGCAGCAGGATAGGTAAGTGCCTGTATTATCTGTGCATAAGGCATTTTAATGGTTATAGTAACGGCATAATCGCCATCCGCAACTATCTTATCGATATAGTCAACATAGCTGGAAACGACGCCGCTGCTCATAATACGCTCAAAGGAGTACACAACGTCTTCTGATGTCATTTCGGAACCATCATGGAACTTTACGCCCTGACGGAGAGTGAAATGCCAGTTCAGATCATCTATCTGCTTCCACTCGGTTGCAAGGCAAGGCTCCACGGCCTTGGTCTCGGGATTAAACCTTACCAATCCCTCAAATATCTGAGAGTATATAGTGAAGGACTTCTGGTTAACTATTTTTGACGGGTCAAGGGAAGATACATCTTCGCTCTTTACAACAATCAACGTGTCCTTCTGCTTCCGCTCACTAGATGTTCCATTAGCTTCTGTGCCGCTATTGGTGTTGCTCGGCTCATTGGTCTGGTTTGTGCAAGCAGCAAAAATGCATACGATCATCATTACTGCAAGTATACAGCTAATTATTTTGCTGTACTTCTTCTGAGATTTCATTCGTATTTCCTCCTTGAATTCTTTTATAAGTTAAATCGGATATCACCGATAAAACTACATCATGTCTTTGACCATAAAGCAGGCGACTTTATGTCCGGATTCTACCTCAGTCATTTCGCAGGATCTTTCGTGGCACTCCGGCTTTGCATAGACGCACCTCTTTGCAAATCTGCATCCAGGACCAACGTTGATCGGCGATGTTATTTCGCCCTTAAGCTGTATCCTTTCCATCTTTATTTCCGGATCCGGTATCGGTATTGCCGAAAGCAATGCCTTCGTATATGGATGGCAGGGGTTATGGAACAGCTGATCAGGTGATCCAATTTCAACAGTCTGACCTAGGTACATTACCATAATCTGCGTTGAAAGATGTTTTACAACAGATAAGTCATGCGTAATAAACATATACGTCAAGCCAAGCTGGTCCTGGAGATCCTGTAGCAGATTCAATACCTGCGCCTGAATTGATACATCCAGCGCCGATACAGGTTCATCACATACAATGAACTTCGGTTTAAGCGCAAGCGCACGCGCAATGCCAATTCGCTGCCGCCTGCCGCCATCTAACTCGTGTGGATAGCTATTTACAAGCCTACGAGCCAAACCAACCATATCCATCATTTCTAATGTCCGTTTTTCCAGGGCAGCTTTGTCCTTTGATTTATACATGCCCTGAATAAGCATAGGTGCCTGTATTGCTTGGCTTACGGTCATTCTTGGATTAAGCGATTCATACGGATCCTGAAATATAAGTTGCATGTCCTTTCTCATGTGCTTCATTTGCGCATGATTAAGTGAAAGAATATTCTTGCCTTCGAAAATGACTTCACCTGCCGTTGGCTCATGTAATCTAAGTATGGAACGGCCAAGCGTTGATTTTCCGCAGCCAGATTCGCCAACAACACCAAGCGTATCGCCTTTATTAATATTGAAGCTCACATTATCCACCGCATAAAGAAGGCCATGCGGGGTAGGGAAGTACTTCTTAAGATTATTTACTTGCAACAATGTATCATTGTTAGTCAGTGACATATGCGCTCGCCCTCCTTATTTCTTCTGAAAACACCGCACGGAATGGCCGGACTCGATTTCAACTAATTCCGGATGGTTGATACGACATTCTTCGGTAGCATATTTGCACCTGTCGCAGAACCTACATCCTTCTACATCAAGCGTTGGATCAAGCATCAATCCCGGGATTGAGTTGAGCCGTTTCACATCTGCGTTTATCTGCGGTATGGAAGAGAATAAACCTTGTGTGTACGGGTGTTTCATGCGTTTGAACACGTCCATTACTGTGCCATATTCAACTATCTCACCGGCATATATAACCGCAACACGGTCGCAATTCTGGGCAACAACACCAAGGTCATGCGTTATCAGCAGCATCGATGTATTAAGCTGACGCTTAAGTGACTGCATCATTTCCAGAACCTGAGCCTGTATGGTAACGTCAAGCGCCGTCGTAGGTTCATCCGCTATAAGCATTTTAGGATTACATGCCAGTGCAATAGCTATAACAACCCTCTGCTTCATGCCGCCAGAAAACTGATGCGGATATTCATGCACACGCTCTGCCGGTATGCCTACAAGTTCCAGCATTTCTTCAGCACGCTCCATAGCGCGCGCCTTGCCACAACGCTCGTGGTTTTCAACGGCTTCAGCTATCTGCTCACCAACCGTAAGAACAGGATTGAGTGAGGTCATAGGGTCCTGGAATATCATGGCTATCTGTGCGCCGCGAATACTTTGCAACTCTTTTTCGGAGCACTTTAACAAATTCTTTTCTTCAAACGTTATTTCTCCGGACCTGATTTTTCCGGTACGCTTTGGCAATATTCCCATTATGCATTTGGCCATTGTCGTTTTGCCGGCTCCGGTTTCACCTACAAGGCCAAGCGTTTCACCCTGCACCAGTTCAAGACTTACGCCGTTAAGTGCATGAACAATGCCATCATCAGTCACGTAGTCAACTTTTAAATTATCAATACTTAAAAAGCTCATGTGATATCTCCATTTAGTTTTTCAGCTTTGGATCAAGCGCATCGCGCAGTCCATCTCCTGCAACATTCAACGAAAGTACCGTTATCATTATCATCAATCCAGGAATGACTGAAATATGCCAAGCATCTCTCATATATGTGCGGGCTGCATTAAGGATTGAACCCCACTCCGGTGCAGGTGGCTGCACGCCTATGCCAAGGAAGCTAAGACCTGCTATTGACAAGATTGCAGCGCCTACACTCAGCGATGCCTGAACAATGATAGGGGAGAGGGCATTTGGAATTATATACTTGAGTATTATCTCAAAATCACCAGCGCCAACTGAACGCGCTGCTTCCACAAATTCCCTATCCTTTACAGACATTACAGATGCCCTGACAATTCTTGCAAGGCGTGGTATCTGCGGCACAGCTATTGAAAAGAGCAAGTTCGTCATGCCTGTACCTAAGGCCGATACGATTGCTATTGCCATAACCATAGAAGGAATAGAAAGGAATACATCCATCACTCGCATAATTATTTGGTCCACTTTTCCGCCATAGAATCCGGCAATAGAACCAAGTATACCGCCGCCTACAAGCGCTATGGCTATGGATACAACACCAATGAACAAAGAATATCTCGTACCCCAGATAAGCCTGAAAAGTATGTCGCGGCCATATTCATCACAGCCGAATATGTGTTCAGCACTCGGCGGAGCCAATTTTAGAGAAAGGTTCTGCTTTACAACGTAAGCATTGTATATTTCATTGGACGTAACCAAATCCAATACCAAGGTAGCTATTGATACGACGATAAGAAAGGCAACGAATATTAGTCCGGCAACAGCTACGCGATTACGTTTGAACCTTAGCCATGCTTCGGCCCATAAGCTGCGGCTGTTTATACCATTAGTTACTATATTGCCGGTTTGCTTTTCATTCATGGTTATTTCCTCCCAGCACGCTTGTACTGTGCCTTTATACGTGGATCAACAAAGGCGTACAGAATATCAACAAGAACATTAACAATCGTAAACATCACAGAAAGGGTTACTACGCAGCCCAATACGCTTGGGATATCCTGCGTTTTTATGGATTCTATTACATACCTTCCTATTCCCGGCCATGCGAACACCGTTTCAGTCAATACTGACCCGCCAAGCAGAACACCAAAGTTTAGACCAACAGCCGTAATTACGGGTATCAGTGCATTTCTCAGCATATGCTTGCGAGTAATCACCTTCTCGCTAGTACCTTTAGCCCGCGCCGTGTCAATGTAATCCTGGCGTATCGTATCAAGCATTGATGATCGCGTAGTCCTCGCAGCAGTAGCCGTACCATGCAGACTCAACGTTATAGCTGGAAGAATGAGAGATAGGAGACAGTTGATGAAGCCTTTGCCCATTCCAGATGCTGGAAGGATAGGTAATTCAAGACTAAACACAAGAACGAGTATAAGGCCTATCCAGAATGCAGGCGATGCAGCGCCAAACAGGCAAAACACCATTGATATGTTATCAAAGAAGCTATACTGCTTTTTTGCCGCCAATACACCTATCGGGATACCAACAATTATAGTAAGCAGCACAGCGGTGCCTGCAAGCAATATTGTATTTGGCAGCCTTGCTGCAATCTGATTTGCAACAGGAGTATGGTAGTTATAGGATGTACCCATATCTCCTTTAATCAGGTTCAGTACATATCTTGCATACCTTACAAGAAATGGATCATCCAATCCTAGTTCTTCATGCAGCTGCGCTATGGTTTCTTCTGTAGCCGCATCGCCTAGCATCACCTTAGCAGGGTCAACATCAGACTGATCCATTATGAAGAACACCACAAGTATCGTGCCAAGCATTACGGGAATAAGCAGCAATAATCGCTTTAATACATATTTCCACATACCACTATGCCTCCTCTTTCATTTTATTCTTATTGCGAATAAACTCATCTTTTATTTCAGCAAGAAGCGAATCATCCTTTATCATTTCATATGCTGCATTAGCAAGCACCTTTGCACCATATATTATTGCATTGTGACCTGTTTCCGCTTTTCCGTTTGCAAGAAACTCCTGCGAATGGGACGCTGCGTTTTCAGGCACAAATGCTACGCGAATGCAGGAGCCGGGAACAATTTCCATAACGTTTGCAAAGTCGGTTGAGCCTGGTTTCTTCCTTGGACCGCTTATGCGTGGAGCGCTAATCTCTTCAGCACAGTCAATCAGTAGTTTGTTCAATGAAAGTACCGGTATTTTGGCCGCCATATGAGATTGTACCTTTATTGTGGCCGTAGTTTCGGTCATTTCTGCCGCACCATGCACTATGCGCTCAAATCTGGAGAATATGTTTTCCAACGTGTACATATTGAAAGACCTGAGTATGAAGCTGCCTTTGGCCTTGTCTGGAACAACATTGGCAGGAATGTTATATGTATCTGCCACAGTATAATGCATGCGGGAATCTTCTGGAACATGTTCCCTGAGGAACTCTATACCTTGGAATGTAAGCAGCAGAGCATCCAGTGCGCTGCGTCCTTTATCCGGGTTTATTGCCGCATGAGAGCTTTTACCTTCAAACACAACATCGATGTGGTAATTAGCCATGGACTTAATGTCGCAAGTCGTCGTCGGGCTACCGTGCATCATAAGCGCCACATCAATATCCCTAAAGCAGCCTTCTTCAAGCATAGTTATTTTGCCAGCAAGGTTTTCTTCGGCGGGGGTACCATATATTACCAACTTATACGGCTTATCTATGTTTGCATTTTTTATGGCATTAGCTGCGGCTATTATGCAAGGGCCTTGGAGGTGATGTCCGCAGGCGTGCCCAAGTCCAGGTAGCGCATCATATTCACAAAGCAGTCCTATGGATGGCCCTCCTGCTCCATTTTCATAAGTAGCACGGAAAGCAGTACTCATCGTGCCCAAGCCTCTGGTTACGTTGAATCCATGCTGTTCAAGCCAATCTTCAAGCAAAGTACTCGCAAACACTTCATGCAAAGCCACTTCCGGATTATCATAAATACTATCGCCAAGCGCCCACAGCTCTTCACGTATGTTATCAATAGACTGATCCATTAAGGATTTTATTTCATCCATTTTCTTTTCCCCTTTTTTGACGAATGTACTTAGTTGTTGATTAAAATTGTAAGCGCTATGGTCTAAAAACAAAAGTCGAATTTGCTTATCCTAACAATAAGACTTTATTATTGGTTGTGTGGTGACAGTGTTCTGCGCTATGCCAATCACAGTAGATAAATTAGTCTCGGCTAATCATAAGGTTCTGTTGTTCAAGTCATCATACAAAGACAAATAGCCACACGAGTTAAAGTATGTGATTATATTATTGTTGATAAAATTAAGCAATATCTTAAAATAATGTAAATATGGTATTATCGACAAATAATATTTTCTTATAAGCGCTATTGACAATAGAGATATTCAGAAGTATAAATATATAAAAAAAGGGGGGGCTGTCATGAACCTTAAGACCCAAGAATATATATGCACATTGGCAGAATGTGGTTCCATAACAGAAGCGGCTAAACGGCTGTATATATCCCAGCCGGCTCTTAGTATGTACATAAGCAATGTAGAAAAGTCGATGGGCATACAACTCTTCGATCGCAGCGGTAAAAACCTGAAACTCACATATACTGGAGAACTGTATGTGCACAAAGCACGCCAAATGATAGAGTTGCAGGATGAGTTTGAACGAGAGGTAAATGACATTCGCGCTGGCATTACCGGTCGAATCCGAATAGGACTTCAACGAAAGCGCAGCACTACACTTACCGTAAACATCATAAAGAACTTCCGAGAGAAGTATCCGGATGTTGAATTGCAGTTTACACTTGGTGAATGGGCATCTTTGATAGAAAAATACGAAGATAAAGCCATTGATATATTGATATACAACGACCAATTTGGTATAGATAGCAATGATGGAGAAGTCCTGCTAAACGAAAAAGTGCTATTAACCGTCTCAAGAACAGATCCGGTAATCGGCGCAAGCGTATACCTTCCGGATATGAGTTACAGATGGATAGACATACATACTGTAAACGGTCCTTTCATTTTGTCTCCTCACGGCGCAAGTTTGCGGAGTGATATTGACTCATTTTGTAGGCAAAACTCATTTAAGATAAAGAACTATACCGAAATAGCTCACATTGAGACGGCAATGCAGATGGCATCAGAGGGGCTTGGAATATGTTTCACAAGAGAAAGCTATGCCGCGCAATTTCATTATATTAAACGGCCTATATTCCTAATGGTAGGGGATCCTATACTCTCAAGCCCGCTATGCGTAAAATATGACCACGAGCTACTAAAGAAGGACTATTTCGTAGAACTTCTGAATGTCATTAAGAAATGTGTAGAAAGCGTTATATCAAATAATCTGATTTGATAATCATACTATGCTGTATCCGTTGACCGCAGTAGTATTTTTCATCTAAGAATAAATTTCATGCAATTCTTGCGCATCGTTATGTATGAGCAGCCATCCGCGGCACATTGAACACCTTAATACAAATGTCGTTGCAGCATAACCATTAACCATTATACGAAAAAATATCCCCAAGGGGTTGTATATTCCGCAAATATGCTGTAACATATATACGTAAAAGCGGTGTCTGCCGCTTGAAAAGCCAAATATCAACTGTTGATCCTTCCGAATAGGTTCGGAGACGGAAGTGGGTGAGATGCCCCGCGAGTCGGTCACTGTGATGCCCTTTATGGGATAAGTCAGATACGTTATAGGATCGTATGGTTCCTGCCGTCACCGGGAAGCTGCTTTTTTGTTGGTGTAAATCAATAAAGACAAAGATCCGCACGGCATGTGTGGGTCTTTTTTAGCGGAGAAAAATACCTTAAGATAAAAGAAAGGAGCGCGATAAAGCTCATGGAACAAGACCGGGCGGAGAGCATAGGCACGCAAAATGCGGCAAAGGCTATAACAGCTCAGGACTATCAAGTACTTAGTCTGATGCGGGAGATGGATTACGGCCATATTGTTATCACCGTAAAAGGCGGACAACCCGTCCATGCCGAGGTGCAGAAAAGCGTCCAAATCAAGTGACGCACAACTAAATTTCAGAAAAGTTTTACGGCTGTGAGGCCGGACTATCGGAAGAACCGAAGTCCAACGAAGATACCATGCGGAAGCATATCATCTGTATGGATCCCGTTGGCTTTTTTTATTAAAAAAAGCGCCTCTAATGACCGCGGAAACACATAAATTAGGAGGTATTAAACAGCAATGAAGAAAAAACTTCTGTCCCTGTTGCTTGTGCTGTTGATGCTTGCAAGCCTACTGCCGGCATCCGCACTCGCAGCCAACAAAACATTCGGCGACTTTTTCGCCGGACTCCCGCTCATAGCGGAAACCGAACCGGGCTCGCCTAACAGCACTAAAAAATGGAAAGTAACCACGCTTGGCGGCGAGGACGTGCTGATGAGCGGCAACAAAGGCAAATCAAGCAGCTCCAGCACGCTGAAGCTTACCATGACCGCCGATACAAACCTTATCTTTGAATATAAGGTTTCTACCGAAAAAAACTATGATAAGCTGACCATCACTCAGGGAAGCAAAACGCTTGTGAACGGCGTGAGCGGCGTAATAGATTGGACGCGGCTTGAAATCGATGCCAAGAGCGGCGATGTAATAACCATAGTTTATAAGAAAGACAGCAGCGGCGACAAAAATGACGACTGCGTCTATATCCGCAGCTTTGCTGCAGGCGCGCCCACTATTATAACGCTGCATGCCAACAACGGCACTGATGAAACCGCCACGCAGAACATATATTGCGGCAAAGGCGTGCTCAACGCCAACGCCTTCACCTGTGAAGGCAAACTGTTTGCCGGCTGGGCCACCAGTGCAGACGGCGAAATAGTTTATGCCGACAAGGCGACCATAGAAACCGAAGAAGCTATGGATCTTTATGCCGTGTGGGCCGACGCCGTTACCGTAACTTTTAATTATAATTACGGTACTACCAAAGACAAAACCGTTGCCATTGCTAAGGGCGCACAGATAGGCGCGACCAATATTCCCGATGCAGTAAAGCGCACCGGCTATACCTTCGTCGGTTGGTTCAACGATGATGGAACCCAGCTTGCCGCAGAAACCATCATAAACGAGGATATAACCTACACCGGCAAATGGGCTCCCATAACCTATACCATAGCATTTGATGCTGACGGCGGCGAAGGCAGCATGGATAGTATCTCTGCAACCTATGACCAGGAAGTAACAATTCCTCTTGCCGAAGGCAGGTTTACCCGCACGGGCTACACATTCAGCGGATGGAGCACATATAAAGGCTATATGACTCCCACCGTACAGGATGGCGGCAAGGTAAAGAACCTTACAAATGTTCAGGATAAAGTCATAACTCTGTATGTGACGTGGAAGGGCAATCCCGTCAATATCACCGTAGATTACAACTATGAAGGCGCTGAGAATATCACGCGCGTAGGCATGGTCGGTTCCCATTATAACTATGTGCGTCGGGATGACGGCAAGTATAAGCAGGATAGCCTTGTCGACCCGGTACGCACAGGCTGGATATTCCTCGGCTGGTATGACGCCCCCGAAGGCGGCAATGAAGTTACTCCATCCAACAAGAAGTTCACCGTTGAAGATGCCGAAAACGGCTTCACAATGTATGCACATTGGGAAAAGGGCATAACCGTACATTTCGACGGCAACGGATATACGCAGACCATCAACGACAAAACCGTAGTACCCGGCAAGGTGTATACCAATCTGCCTTACTTGGCAGAGCGCTATATGCCCACCGATAAACGGCTTGAAAGCTGGTATATCGAGCTTGACGGTGAGGGAGACGCCCGCTTTGGCGCGGCTGTTACCAAGGATACGGATTTCAGCACCATGGGCGATGAGGTAACGCTCATAGCCAAGTGGCGCGGATATCAGTACATAATAAAATACAATATAAAGTATTCCGACAAATCCTCTGTAACGGGTACAATGGCGGATCAGCCTGCGCCGTTCGGTGAGAATGTTAAGCTCAACTCTTGCGCATATAGCCGTCCCGGATACGATTTTGCAGGCTGGGCTACCAGCAGCTATGGTTCAACTATAGCTTATGCCGATGGTGCTACCATAAAGCGCGATTGGGAAGAAGATGATTGGGGAGACGGCAGCGAAGATAACGAACCCTTCAACCTTTACGCCGTTTGGACCGAAGCCAAGAGCGAAGAGGAGAAGGAAGCCGACGCTAAGCTTACCGCAGCCGAAAAAGCCATAAGCGGAACCTATCTGCCCACCTATGGCAAGGACGCTAACGCCCTTACCATGATACAGGCCAAGCTGACCGCCGCCGGCATAACCGATGTTACCGTTTCCGTAAAGGCCGGTGCAAAAGACAACTATTCAAGCTATAACTATGTTGGCGTTGCTGATGACGGCACCCTGATATACAAATGGAATGAAAAAGGCAGCACCTCCAGCGCTACAGGCTATGTGCGTCCTGTATTCATTCTGACCTATAAGACTTACACTAAGGAAACTACAGTCTGTAACTTCGGCATGGGTTTGGACGAGGTCAAGGCTAAGGCAGCCCTGAATGCCGTTGCGGACAGGATAACCGTACCCGAAACCGTAGAAAGCGCCGAGGATCTTACCAAGCTGCCTAAATACCCCGTAAAGGCCGGCGTAGATGAGAGCAAGGTTGATTACAGCAGTTCTACCGACCTTGAGCTTTGGGCCACCGCAACATGGCAGAGCAGCAGCAAGAACATTGCCATTTCAGAAGTAAGCTATCCGTACTTCTCGCCCTACAAAGCTACTGTAAGCATACCCAGCAACGATACCGCCGTTGTGCTTACCCTTAAGCTCACTTACAGCGGCAGAGATGACCTGTATCTCTACAAGACTTACAATGTCACCATAAAGGGCAGCGTTGTTGAACGGGACGTAGATTATCAGGAACTGCTGAACAAGATGCTGGAAACCGAAGACGCGCTTACCAATCCGCGTAACGACAGCAATATCGATAAGGCCAACGTTGCAAGCGACATTCAGTTCTTTACTACCAAAGACCTTAGTGCGCTAAGTATGCAGCTTTATAGCAAGGGCTTTGACGGCAAATATACGCCGATAAAGATCACCAGCAGCAACGAGGACGTTATCAGTTCCACCGATGTATACAACGCAGCGCGCGTGCTGACATATCGTCCGCTGCCCGGCCGTGAAGCCAAAAGCGTTACCATCACTATAGAAATACTGGATAGGCCAAGTGGCGAAGGCGAAGCCACAGGCGTGCTTGCAAGCGCAGCCATAGAAGTTACCGTGCAGCCGCTTGCCCAGAACGAGCTTGACACCGCGGCAGCTTTCATGAAGAAGGTCTGCACAGAGGAAGTATATTGGGACGGTATAAAGAAGGCCAACTCCGCTAAGGACAACATAACAGGGGATATGTGGAGCTTCATCGAGATAGTTCCCGATGGAGACGGATACAAATTCATCCGCACGGCCGATGCTGCAAAGGGCGTTGGCGTAAAGGCTGACAGCATAGACGGCTGGTACGCTTCCGAAAAGTATCGCTGCTTCCGCTCCAGCAAGGATACGGTAATTAAGCACGAAAACCTGCTGCTGACTCAGCCCCAGTACAATACCAGCGTTAAGATAGACAGCGTGCTTTCTTACAGCGAGTATTCAAAGTACTACGAGAAGTTCAAAGACAATGCCGACTATGCTCAGTTTGCCAAGTTCTACAAGCAACCCATAAGCATAGTAGTGAAGGTCATAGGCACCGAAGGTATAGATAATCCCAATACCGAGACTATAAGCGTTACCGTAAACATGGACGGCAACGCCATAGACAAAACCTTTACGGACTTCAACTATACTTACACCTGCAACAGCGCGGATTACAAGACCGGCATGGATGCCGTCGTTGCAGCCATAACCGAAAGCGGCTACACCTATACCGGCAACGGTTCATACCTTAACTCGGTAACTTCGCCTGATGGCGTAACACTTGGCTTGGCCGATGAGAAGTACGGCCCGTGGTCCGGATGGATGTTCACCGTGAACGGTTCTTCTCCCATGCTTGATGAGACAACTCAGGCAAGGCTTGACCAGTATATTCTCAAGAAGGGTGACATTATAAGGTTCTACTATGTGGAATGCCCTACCGAGACCCGTCACCATATCCGCAGCGCTGATGACAATACCAAGTGCAGCGTATGCGGCAAAGTAATGCCGCTATTGTACGGCGATGTGAACGGCGATGGCGAAGTAACTTCCACCGACGCGGGTATAGTCATACTTTACCTGAAGGGTAAGACTGAGCTTACCGCTGAGCAGCTTCTTGCGGCAGACGTAAACGGCGACGGACAGGTCACCTCAAGCGATGCCGGCAACATAATTCTTTACTGCAAGGGAAAGATAAGCAGTTTTCCCGCAAGTGCCAACTGATAAAGGAGAATACATAAAGTGAAAAAAAGACTATTTTCTGTTGTACTGGCGATTGCGCTGGTATTGGGCATTGCAGCCGGTGCATTGGCGCAAAGCCTTACGCCAAGCGTAGATAACGCCGCCATAAAGGCGGGCGAAAGCGTAAACGTTTCGCTTACGCTTGAGGAGGCTATAATCAATATGGCCTCAGCCACGTTCACAGTTGGCTTTAACGGAAACCTGTTCGAACTTACGGGCAGCAATTCTGTGAGCAGCAACCTCAGCGCAGACCTTATAAAAGGTACCGCGCCCGATAACTATCTTGAGATTAACTGGTTCGATATGAACCTTGATCAAACTCTCCCCGCAGGCGTTATAATGACCCTGACCTTTACCGCCAAGAGCGACATAACCAACGAATCTCAGGCTGCATTTACCTCAGGTCTTAGGGAATGCGTAATGGTTCCCGGTACCGATAGCCCCGCTATATCGGCTGATTCCGTATCCGTTGCCGTAAGCCCCGCCAGTGGAGATCCCACGCCTACTCCAACAGTAGAACCTACCCCTACGGTCGAGCCTACACCGACGATAGAACCTACTCCTACAGTAGATCCTACTCCTACGGTAGATCCTACTCCTACGACTGATCCTACTCCTACAGTAGATCCTACTCCTACGACTGATCCTACTCCTACGACCGATCCTACTCCGACTATGGAACCTACTCCTACCGTAGCGCCCACTCCGACATCGGAACCTTCTCCGACAGTAGCGCCTACGCCGACCATAGCACCCAGTCCGACGGTGGCTCCTATTCCGACCGTAAAGCCCACGAGCAATCCGGGCGGCAATGGCGGTAACCCCTACCCAGGTTGGCCCGATTCAAACGTGCCTACTCCGCCTACGGCTGAAATGCCCGTTACCGGTGACAATGACAGCATAATACTGCCTATAGTATTGCTTGTAGCCGGCATTGCACTCTTTGTTGCTTTTAAGCGTAAAAAGAGAGTATAAGAAGGTAGAAAGAAGGGGTAGCCGAAATGCAGTTCATGTATAGCGATATGAGTGCAAAATGATTAAGCTGACGCACCGCTTATGCTGCTAAATGCTGATGTTTGCATCTAATTCGCATTATAAGGTAATATAAAGAAATCTGAACTTGCATATTTGGTTTTTAGTGCTATAATTAAGATATGCCTTAACGGGTAAATAAAACAACATAACAACAACGGCAAAAGGCAGAAGGGTAACAGCTTCTGCCTTTTGTTTTATTTTTGTGCTATAATACGTCATAGGGAGTTGGTAAATGAGGCAATAGTGCAAATGAGGAAAGAATTCGTATCATAATGAGCCGAAAAAGAAAAACAAGCATTAGCTCAGCGCCAACTCTCCGCCCCTCATAAATAATTTACCCAAAATCCGCCTTTACATATGGTATCCATGGTATCAATATCCCATTGTATCACCTCGTACCCAAGGGAGCGCATCGTGGTTATTACGGTGTCGTTATATTCGCCGAAAGGCGCGCGGAATACCTTGCAGCGTTTGCCGGCAAGTTTTTCTATTTTGTCGTCATATTCAACGGTTTCCTTGCGCATCTGCTCTTTCGATATGCTATTCATATGCGGATGAGTTGCGCTGTGGTTGCCTATTTCGTGGCCCCGCTCGGCTATCATCTTCACATCGTCCGGATATTTATCCGTCCAATACCCGCAAAGGAAAAACGTTGCCTTTACGCCGTATTCATCAAACGTATCCAGTATGAACTGCGTCTTGTCGTCCTCCCATGCAGCGTCAACGGTTATGGCTATCTTCATGTCGCTCCGTTCTACGCTGTAAACGGGCAATTCCTTCTTTTTACCTGCCAAAACTTCAAGCTCATATTCCTCAAGCTGTGCCATGGCGGACGTTGGCGAAACGGCTCCATCGGAAAACGACAGCGCGATAATTACAGCTGCCGCAGCAACGAATATTACCGCCGCCGCGATTATGAGCATCTTTTTCGTGATAACAAATATCTTCATATTGCACCCTCCAAAACAACATTTATGCATATGCTTATGCATCATATTTCTAAAGATTGCCTAAGTCTAACGCGCTTTTTAGAAAGGCTTTGCCTCACAACGCCATATATGATAGAATGGCCATGGCACATGAGGGAGGCTTTTACTTTGGATACGCTGAAGGGTACAGTAAAAAGCATAATATACAGGAACGCTGAAAACGGATACAGCGTTATTGAAGTTACGGATGACAATGGCGATGAACGCACAGTAGTCGGCCCGCTGCCGCTTATAACCGTTGGCGAACGGGCCGAGTTTACGGGTGACTGGGTGGAGCATCCTGCATATGGGCCGCAATTGAAGGCAAAGGGGAGCAAAACCATTGCCCCGGCATCGCTGAGCGCACTGATAAGCTACCTTGGCAGTGGGCTTATAAAAGGCGTTGGCGAAGCCACGGCGCGCGACATTGTTTCAACATTTGGCATGGATGCGCTCAACGTACTTGAAAACGAGCCTGAGCGTCTGCGTGAAGTACCCGGCATAGGCCGCCTCAGGGCAAATAAAATAGCTGAGTCGTTCGCCATGCAAAAAGGTATGCGCGAAGTCATGCTTGCGCTGCAGGAATTTGGCATAACCGTTGCGCAGAGCATGAAGCTTTATAACACATGCGGCGCGCTGTGCATAGCCAAGCTGAAAGAGAACCCGTACAGACTGATAGATGATATTGAAGGCATAGGCTTCATCACGGCGGATAAATTGGCCGTAAAGGCCGGCTTTGAACCGGATTCGCCATTTCGCATCAAAGCCGGGCTTAAATACACGCTGCAATGGGCGCGGCAGGAGGGGCATACTTTCCTTCCGCGGGAAAAGCTTTTAAGCGTAGCCTGCCAGCTTCTGCATGTTGATACTCTTCCCGCCGAGGAGATGCTTGATGAGCTTATCATTTCGGGCGACGTGCTGTATAAGCTGATAGACAATACGGACGCCGTATTCTTGCCCGGCATGTACAGCGCAGAAAGCGAATGCGCACGGCGGCTTATGGGCATCGCTTCGCGCGACGGCATGCAGCTTATGCTTGGCATAAACGCGCAGATAAACGCCCTTGAAAAGGAGCTTAAAATTCCGCTTGCGCCGCAGCAGAGAAAGGCCGTTGAAACGGCGCTGAAGAACGGCGCAATGGTCATAACCGGCGGCCCCGGCACAGGTAAAACCACAATACTCAAATTCATAATCCGCCTCATAGAACGCATGGGGCTTGATTATCAGCTTTGCGCGCCCACGGGACGCGCCGCAAAGCGCATGAGCGAAGCTACCGGTGCCGAAGCGCGTACCATACACCGCATGCTCGGCTACGGTACATCCGGCGACAGATTCCTGTACGATGAAGATAATCCGCTGCTGACAGATGTTATAATAGTTGACGAAATGTCCATGGTGGATGTTTTGCTTATGCGCTCGCTGCTCAGGGCTACGCCGAGCGGGACGCACCTTATAATGGTTGGCGACGCGGATCAGCTGCCGCCGGTGGGGCCGGGCAATGTATTGAGGGATGTTATTGCCAGCGGCGTTGTGCCGGTTATTCGGCTTACTGATATATTCCGCCAAGCAGAGCGCGGCATGATAGTTGAAAACGCGCACCGTATAAATGACGGCAAGCAGCCTAATCTTTTCGCGAATGCGGACGATTTCCGGTTTGAAGAAATAGTCGGCGCGGAGCAGATAATACGCCGCGTTATTGCGCTGTGCTCGGGCAAAACGAATAAGCTTATGACCGCAGAGCCCATCAAGGACGCGCAGGTGCTTGTGCCCATGAAAAAAGGCGCGCTCGGCGCGATAAACCTGAACGCACGGCTTCAGGCCGCGCTCAATCCGCCTTCACCATATAAAAAGGAGCGCAAGCAGGGGGAGATGATACTGCGCGAAGGCGACAAGGTGATGCAGATAAAGAACGATTATAAAATTCCTTGGAAGCGTGTAAAATCCGGCGAGGAAGGCGCGGGTATATTCAACGGAGACCTTGGCACGATAGAGCGGATAAACCTGTCCGAACAGGAAGTTACCGTTTTGTTTGATGACGAACGCGCCGCAGCTTATGATTATTCAATGCTTGATGAGCTTAATCTTGCATATGCTTCAACGGTGCATAAAAGCCAGGGCAGCGAATATCCCGTTGTCATAATGCCCATTGCCGGCGGTGCGCCGCAGCTTATGACACGTAATCTGCTCTATACTGCCGTAACAAGAGCGCGTGAGCAGGTATTCATGCTTGGCAGCAGCAAATGCGTATACGACATGGTGGACAACAACCAAATCCGCCGCCGTTACAGCGCGCTTAAATGCCTGCTGATGGAGCTTGACACCATTGTACTTAACGGGAGCAGCCATGAGTCGACTGACAGAGACGATACTTGACGCAATATATCCGCCAAATGTCTCCTGCGCCATATGCGGCAGCGAGGCGCATACCGATTCTCATGAGCTTTGTGCTGAATGCGCCGCATTGATACAGCCCGCAGGCATAATAGGCAGCAGCGGTTTTATAGACGATATCTACTGCGCCGTGCATTACACCGAGCATATCGCAGCAGCCGTACATAACTATAAATATAACGATGCACGCTATCTTTGCCGTTTCTTTGCTTCGCTTATGGAATTGCCAAGTGATTGGCAGATAGACGCCGTGCTGCCTATGCCGCTGCACCCGAACAAATTAAAAAAGCGCGGCTATAATCAAAGCGCGCTCATCGCCCGCGAACTTTGCAAAAAGTATGGTCTTATGCTTGACGAATCGCTTGCTGTGCGAATAAAGGACACAAAAAGCCAACGTGAACTGGACAGGTCTCAGCGCGCAGAAAACATGAAGAACGCATTTTCTGCAAGCGGCAGCGTAAAGAATAAACGAATACTGATAATAGACGACGTGTTTACCACCGGCGCAACAATGAACGAATGCGCCAAAGCCCTTAAAGTAAAGGGCGCCGCATATATATACGCAGCATCTGCCTGCATGGCCGGCGGCGATAGCGCACAATAAATATTAGGCCCTTCGGTCATTATGCGCACTGTGCCCTCATAAGCTTTAGCAAAGCTTATTTGAGGGGGATCACATGTACGCATATATTGAGGAACGCGTTATGAACGTGGCGGAATACATAGTGGAACACGAAGCAACAGTAAGGGCCGCCGCAAGCAAATTCGGAATAAGCAAATCTACTGTTCATCACGATATGCAGGTTCGCTTAAAAGGCATAGATGCAGACATGGCGGAGCGCGTGCGCGCAATACTGGATAAAAACAAAAGCGAACGCCATATCCGCGGCGGTATGGCAACATATATCAAATATAAGGGCAAAACGCCCGCCAAGAATAGCAAAGCATAAAAAAAGAACAAGCCTATAATACTATAACTATTGCTAAAGCGGCCGGCATAAAGTATACTGTCGCTCATGGAAGAAAGATTTATTAGAACTCAGGCCTTGATTGGCAGCGAAGGACTCACGCGGCTGAATAACGCCAATGTGGTCCTTTTCGGCGTTGGCGGCGTTGGCTCATATGCCGCAGAAGCGCTTATACGCAGCGGCGTAGGCTCGCTCACGCTTATAGATGGCGATATCGTTGCAAAAAGCAATATAAACCGCCAACTTATCGCACTCGATTCAACAGTAGGCTTACCAAAGGCACAGGTAATGGCTGCGCGCGCCAAGGATATAAACCCAAGCTGCCGCATAACGGCGCTGAATTGTTTCTATGATGAATCCAATAAGGATATCATAGACTTTGCCAAGTTTGATTATGTTATAGACGCGATAGATACTATATCGTCAAAGCTTTTGATAATCGAGCTCGCAAGCCGCGCCGGCACAAGGACAATAAGCTGCATGGGAGCGGGTAATAAGCTTAACGCTGTTGGTTTTGAAGTGAGCGACATATACAAAACATCCGTCTGTCCGCTTGCGCGCGTAATGAGGCGGGAGCTAAAAAAGCGCGGCATAGCCAAGCTGAAGGTTGTATATTCAAAAGAAGAACCGCTCACGCCCCGCTTCGATAACGCCGCGGATATAGACCCGCGCAGGCGCTCAACGCCGGGCAGCATAGCATTTGTTCCCGGCACAGCCGGGCTTATATTGGCAGGCGAGGTAATAAAAGACATCGCATTTAATTGTCATTAACGGCTTTTTATCGCGGAATAACATCAACCCCGTAAGGCAACCATAAGAGCATCAAGTTTCTTGAGGGGGTGCTCATATGGCGCTTAACAAGGTTGAGATCTGCGGACTGGATACGTCCAAGCTGCCGAAGATCACGCAGAGCGAAAGCAGGGAGCTGCTTGGCCGAATAAAGGCGGGCGACACCGCGGCAAGGGAGGAATTCATAGGCGCAAACCTTAGGCTTGTGCTCAGCATAATACAGCGCTTCTCCGGCCGCGGGGAACAGATGGACGATCTGTTCCAAGTAGGCTGTATAGGCCTTATAAAAGCAATCGATAACTTTGACATAAATTTACAGGTAAGATTTTCCACTTATGCCGTTCCAACTGATGTGCCAAGTCGAAAATATGAAAATGACAAGAAGGGAAGCACTTTTACGTGCAATTAAATATGTCGGGGACAATGACCCTGAGCTTACACATAAACTCAATGAGATGATAGAGGATATGCCTATGACGCATTGGAGCGCTGCGGCGTGCTATGATGCGATAGAGGATTTCTACATCACACATGGCAGATTCCCGCACATGGAGGACTTTAAGCGCAGTTCCAAGTTGCCTACTTTACCTACGATAAGAAACCGGTTCCATATGCCAGCCTTGCAGTGGCTGCGTAGTTTGGAACATTACACGCCTGCTCGCACTAATTCCGCGCTGGCAGCTTTTATCGATGAGTACAATCGTATACACCCAGTATCTGGCCCTGACTACAACATCAAAAAATGTAAAGATGTTTCCAGATGGGAAGCAGTTGCGAGGAGATATACACCTTCTGGCAACTGGACAGACTTATTAAAACTCACTGGATTACGGTCAGTGCCACGTCGGCACATTCCAGAGTATCAGGTGGACACAACAGGTGGAATCTGGGCCATAGAAGAACGGTTGCAGGCGCTTGAGCATAAAGATAAAGAGCTTAATAATTAGCTAAAAATAGGGAACCCGCTGGTCAAATTGGCCAATGAGTTCCCTATTTTTTGTTGAATACAAATGTCGCTAACTTTGCTTTGCCTTTTTCAAGACTGTTAGATATCTTAATATCGCACCTCACTGGAGTCTCTTCCAGCTCCGCCTGCAAACGTTCAAATGCAACAGCATCTGCTGTATAAATGTCTTTCATAACAATGGTGGGGCGGGATGTAGCACCCGCCCGTTGCTCGGTTACGCTTTTATTTTACCGACGAGTCAGAACCGTCACTCGTCTACTTGCACTCGGTCAATTTTTAATGAGTCAGAACCGTCACTCAATCCTTGATGGACATTTCCTTCTTAGGTGCACCCGCCACCGCATCGTATGCGCCGTTAGACGCAAACGCTACCACAACGGCGTTCAGCACGCACAGCGCGGCAGACTCGATAGTCAGCGCACCAGTGAAGAAGGTGCCCGCTATCAGCACCAGCAAGGCCACGACATAGCTTACTATTTGGGTGTGTACCTTAGAGAGCACACCGAGATTCTTGACAAACTGAGTTACCAGAGAGGTAGCCAGAGCCGCGCCAGAGTAAGTGAGGAGCATAGTCCAAGTAAAAAATTCGTTCATTATTTTATCCCCTTTCAATGATATGGTGCAAGAGTTCTTCTCTTGCTTTCTTAAGCCCTTCGATACCGTTACCATCAATCGAATGATTGATAATAGCTACCAAGCCATTCATAATGGCCTGATTGGTCAATTCTTGTCGCTCAAACTTGTCTTCCAACTGCTTAAAGCGTGCGGAAGCCTGTTCGTGCTGCGCTTCAAGGGTTGCTACTCGCTTCTGCACATTAACAGCAGGTGCGAGTATATCCTTGATAGCCTTAATGCCCTGAGATATGAGCACAACTGCGCCCAGTATTGAGGCGCACCATCCCCACCATTCCATACAGCCACCTTTCTTTAGTTCATTTTTAGCCGCCCAAAATACTTCCAATAACCAGCGGTAACATCAATAGGCCGTATCACAACGCCATAATCGCGCCCCTTGGACTCAATTACCATCCCGTTGCCTACATAGACACCAACATGGCTCTTATCAGAATCTGTACCACGGAACAGTAAGTCACAGGGCTGTAACTCAGCGCGAGTTATCTTGGTGCTCATACCCCACAGATGATTACAGTTGCGCTTGGATTTAGCCATACCATGGTCCTGAAGCCAACGGGATATCAGACCGGAACAGTCATACATCTTAATGTTCTGCACACCGGCCTTTTTCTGCTTAGCGAGAAATGCCTTGGTGCGACGCTTGTTGGCAGAGCTGTTTTCCATCACGTCTATAGCGTAATCAGTAGCGTCTTCGCCATTGCCGCCCCAACAATAGATGTTACCGAGCTGCTTATATAGATAGGCTATGAAGTCAGCCCGAAGCTCATTATCAACAGTAGGGGCGGGAGGAGTAACTGCGGGATCTTCGTTCAGTGCGGCAAGCGTGTTTTTACCGATTATACCGTCAATGGACAGTTTCTTTGCCGCCTGAAACTCACGCACTGCATTATATGTTTTCTTGCCAAAAACGCCATCTGCGGCGATATTATAGCCGTGTACGATTAACCTTTCCTGTGCGTGTTTAATATCGTCTCCGCGCATATACGGAGATGTAAGACGTAGCGTGCGCACAACGGTGATATCTTCCTTAGGTTCATCTGGTTTTACAGGCTCGTCGGGTGTGGGTTCGGGCTTAACAGATTCATCTGTACGGAGCAAGGCTATTATATCACGAGATTTAAGAGCGTCTTCATATGTTATCCAGCAGTACCCGCCTTCTGGGATAGATAGACTTCCCTGCGTCCCCCACGAGTTCCGCAGAATAAAAATACCTCTTTCATCGTCCCACCCGACTATCGCCATAGCGTGACTACCATCTGGTTCACCATCGACAATCCAACGTCCATTCGCAATGCGCACATACGGCAAGCTAATAACACAACGTTCGCCGAGTTTGTTGCGGCTGTCGTATATTGTGGCTTTTATTTCCTGCACCGTAGACACTCGTGCCCACTGCCACATTTTATAAGGCTCTGCCGCTTTCAACATCACGTCCCGATATTTTTCAGCATAATGTATTGCATCAGGAACTTCATAATCAACGCTGTCAACGCTTCGAGGTGGTACGCCGTCTCTCGCGAAACCGTTACAGGCTTCTGCAAGGTACATCCCCCTTTGCCTGTGGCTACGCCAATAGCCGTACCCAAATGTAGCGCCCGGTTCAACGCCGGTGGCAGTATGAGACGCACTTCTTACAGCGTCCATAGCGCACCTCGCTATTTCACCTTGATTATAAATGGGAGCATCTTTGGCTGTAAATTTTGAGGGGAAGTCTGCCCTCATAACCCTCAAAGTGTAATCGCGTGGGTCGGGCACAGATTGCAGACATCCATAATACTGTTTCTTTTTCATATTTCCTCCATTATACTGCGTAGTGTGTTGAGAAGTTTAATTAACTGTGAAAGGGTAGGGGTAGCACCCATTGCCATCAGCTCTACCTTGATTTTTGCAAGTTTGTCGTTATCTTCCTCTATTTTTTGTTTTAGTGCATCAACGCGAGTCTCCAGTTCATTTCGTGTCATTGAGTAGAGCCTCCAGTTCTGCTATTTTGGCAACCAGCTCATCATACGTGGCATTCTCGTCCAGCACAATCTGTTCACCATCTTGATTGCGCGTCCACTTATCGCCTACGCGCATATCGCCTACTTGTAGACCGAATTGAGAAGCATCAACCAGTTCGGCATTTAATGAAGCTTCGAGCTCGTCCTTCTGTGCCGCATCTGCGACCAGAACATTTGTCACAAAATTGTCCTTTACTATTGCATACTTCATTCCTTATTCTCCTTTTTTATTGATTTACTGGTATGCGGGTATATACAATACCTTGGTAGCCAGAACCTCCACTATACTTGCCATCCCCAATGGTGTCCTCTGACCAAAACTGTCCTCCTCCACCAGCGCCAGAGCCATAATAAGTAGCATTAGAGCCCTGGCCTGAATTGGTGTTGTGAGACTCATAACCTCCGCCGTTACCACCACCGTAACTGCCACCGTATATTACGTTCCCTGTGTTTGTGGCTTTATCGTTATTTATACCGTTACTACCATTAGTACCTCCTGCACCGCCATCTCGGTAATAAAAGTTTCCATCACTATACTCACCATATGTGCCACCTGCACCTCCTCCACTGTGCGGCTTACTACTCCAAAGTGTATAGGAAGTATCATTAAACGGATATTTAGATAGGCCGTCGCCAGTACCAGCAGCGATAGGACCCGTTTGATTCCATGCGAAACCACCGCCACCTGTGCCACCATTTTTACCAGACACGGGGTTAACGTTTATACCACCGATGGACGAAGCCCCCTGTGCTGCACCAACAACAACCGCGCCACCTTCAAACGCTTCTATAACCTGATTTTTCATATAGGCTCCTGCGCCGCCCGGCCCCCCGCTGGCACCATTCGCACCACCACCGACGACGCAAACCTCCATGTTCACGGGTTCAGAGAGCACAAGATTGCCCGACTGTGTTATAGCCAACAACCTATAATCGTTACCATCCCCCATTGTGACAACGCCATAGTCGGTAAATGTGCAAGAACCCTGAATTAAGAGATTAGCTACATCCACACCACCAGATGCAGTCATCATCATTCTGCGCCGTAACGCCCACTGCATAGGCATTGTCATTGCGCCGCCACCTCTTGCACTATCCACGCCCCGCGATAAACATCAAATTCGTAGGTCTTATTCGCCGCAAACTTAGGGAGTTTGCCCACAATCTGCCCCGCGAAGGTTATGTTCGGGGACGCGCCAGTAGTAAATACACCGTGCGACCAGCCATTATTCGCAGGAGGTGTAAACGAGTATGTATTGACGGCAGCAGACACAGCGTATATCTGGTCCCCAGTAAGCGCTGTACCAGAAGTAGGAAGGGAAGATGCCATTTGTGCTTTCTGCATATCAACATACTGCTTGGTGACCGCTTCATTTGCAGTAGTAGGGTTCCCAGATAAAACAAGAGCGCCGGTCATTGTGCCGCCGCTCTTAGGTAGTGCCTTCGGGTCATGGATGTCGTATTCTGTTTGTCCAATTTGTATTTTTTCTAATTCTGCCATTTGTTCACCACCTTTATTGACAGAAACCTTAATGTGTGATATCTTTAGTCCAACAACAAGTGAACGCAAAACGAGATAGGGGAGGCGAGAGCCTCCCTTGTTTCGTTTTACAGCAATATGCCGAACGTTGTTGCTATTGTCTCTTTGTGCTTACGTGGAATAGGACGCAAGTCTTGTACCCAGTTACCTACACAAGACTTGCTCACCCCGCAGGCATTGCCTACGTCCTCCAGTATCAAGCCCTTCTCGCGCATCTTGTCTGCCAGATATTCGCCATCACTTGAGATTTTAGCAGCCCTACCATGCTCAAAAGCCAAATCCCACATGATTTGTTGCTTGTCAGTTATCATCTTCTTGGGTTCGTCCATATCTTCAATATCAAGCGTCTGCATAGCATCACTGATAACGCGTTCAAGTGCTGGTGTCATTCTATGCCCAATAAGAATTAGCCGCATAGCCAGCGAATAACCATAGGCGGGATACACCTGAGCCACGTCCAACATACCTCTCGCACTAAACTTGTCTGGATAGACATTGTACATCACCCCGTACAGATAGCCGAATGTTTTTACCGCTTCATCTCTCATTGCTTTCTCCTTACTGCGCGTTTAATGTATTTATAAAGGGCTGTCGCACCCTTAATATACGGCAAAGAGTCTTCACTGCGTCGGATATTACCGACTTGTGCCAAGCATAACACGCTCACCGTTGTTTGGATTCCTTGGTTAAATATTCCAGCAGCTCATGCATATGCGCTGTACCATAGCGTCTTACAGCTTCTCGATCCTGCTGACGCATACCATCTATCTTAATTTTTACGCCCGGTACGTAAGTTACCCGAAATGCCTGCATGAACTCGGTAACCGTCATATCTTCAATATCGGTACGCATTGGCATCTCTACGCCTGCTGAGCCAGCAAGTATGGCCTCATACAAAGTTTTAGCTGCGGTTGCTACTTCATCGTCTGCGCTATGACCACGCCCAGACCGTGCAACGAACTCGCCAGTGGCAACATCCACGTACATCTGCATGGCTAACATACGTCTGGCACGAGCATTGGATATAAGCACGCCATTATATGTGGCCGTAGAAATCCAACCGGAGCTATAAGTGTCGCACTGAAGTCCAAGGGTAGAGGCATTGATGTAAAGTCTATCGTAACCGCTTTTCTTCCAGCGCTTAAACCCAGCTTGTTCGAGCTCACGGATGCGGTCAAGCTTAGCTTTCAGCTCGTCCCGCTCCGCGCGGTCAGCCTTAACCTTGCGGTTGTAGGCAAGGATTTTTCGCGCAGTTCGTTCGTCATTCCGTCGCCCCCGATAAAAGCATACTTAACACGTATTCAAGCGTTGCCATTCTTTCTTCTTCGCCTCTTTATGTTGGTTACTACATAAGTGCAAAAAATAACTATGTAGACATTTAGGCACTTTTAGGCAGAAAATGTAGGAATACTCAATGAGTCATCTGCAACTTCCTGCCTTCATTTACGTCTAACTACGTTTATGGCTCTATTGGCCTTGCTTCGAGATGTCATTCATTTTGAAAATATATCACTCAGAATCTGTTTCATCTTCCTCCGTCCAAACACCATAAAGTTCGAACCTACAGTCCGGATATATGAGCATCGAAGTCCCTCCAATTGAGGTTATGGGATATGCCCAACCTGGAGATCCAATTAATCTGCTCTGAGTATCACTGGTTGTACCATATACTACATAATTCCTGCCAGAGTCATTGCCCTATGAAGGGGCCTCAGTCCTCTGCACAGTTTCGATTTGCTGTGGACCAGACACATCGACTTTATAAACCATATCAAACATACTCAATACTGATATTTAGGCGTTTTCTTCGGGGATAACTGCCCAAACCATTCAATATTGGTAAACTTTTATGTAGAATAAAATTCATATTTCATGCACCTTATCTGTTTAGTTGGACTATATATTCTGATTTCCTTATAAGGAAAGCCATAAAAATCAATTGCAAAAGCGATCACTGGTTTTGCATATTCATCTCCCGACTTTGTCACGATTGTGTATGCGCTTCCACTTTGTTCGCCAATGCTCACGCAAAACATTAAATCGTTGCCTTGTATAATACTTCCGTCAATTTTTCGTAAACTATCAGTTATGCGTATGTAATCTCCATCGCTGTAATTACTGATCATTAATTTTTTGATTTTCACAACATAATTACCCTTATCTGATGGTATAGAGAACGTAGGAATCACTGTCCCGTTAGGGTCGGAAGTGCTCACACCATTAATACCATGGTATCCAATTCTCGGTTTATTATGTATAGAACCTGGAAATGGCTCAGCGATATTCCAATCAGGCTGGACTATTTGTTCCGCTCGCGCTATCGTGTCTGGAATATATTCCTCTGGTATCGTTTTAATCTCTGTCACGTCTGTCCAGAAAAGAATATCATCTTTAGATATAGATGGCTCAAAACCATTAATAGATATATATTTGGTGTTGCAATCGAACATCACAAAACCACTGCCAAATGAATAGGCCACATACGGAGGCTGAATCCTTCCAAGAACATTCTCATATTTAACTCCATTTATTTCTACGAGCGGTATTGGATTTTTGCCCATATTTGTAATATTTGCCCATGCATCAAAGCCCGTAATCGTGGTAAATTTCGATTCCTTCCAATGCGTTCGGTTTTTTATATAATCCTGGGCACTTTTGTCATTTTGATTCCAATCGGGCTGTTTTATTAGCGACTTAAAAGACTGATACAATGATGATATTTGTTTTTGTACATATTCTTTTATCGCATTCAGTACAGTTTTAAGGCCAGCGGTATTAACTAACATATCGTATGTCACCTCCTATATTAAGCCTTTTACCATGATTGGAAAAGAACCATTCTTTGGCAGGTATAACCGCTGCCATAGGACTTTCCCAATCGGCAACGGGATTCTGTTCGTAGTAATCTGTCCTACGTATTGGAGCTTGCGGGTTAAATATACTATCGTCACCTATATGCTGTAATGTTGCGGGTATTGTAGTCAACATGCGAATATTATTGGCGGTAGCCCAAAGTTGGATATAGTAATCGTCATCTTGAGCGTCTGGATAATGTTTGTCAATCCAATCGAAGCAAGGCTTAATATATTTAGCCGGCATTATAATCCCACAGGCACTCAGTGTGTTAGACACTACATAAGGCGTCAATAATTTCTCTAACCCGAGTTGTCTATGCATGAATTGGTACGGGAATAAAGTTATAACATCATCGGGATGCGCATTGACCATCTGAGTACATATCTCAGTGAATCCGTTGCAAACCTCAACATCATCGCTCAGCACAACGCGGTGAGTTATACTATCTGGAATCGACGAAAGCCATGCTTTCTTTGCTGTATACATAACGGAGCCACCATTCGGACGATCATCATGATAGATATGGTCTTCGGATAAAACAAGTTTGTGTGCGGTCGCCTGTATCATTTCTTCGCGCGAATAGACACCGAATATACGAATATCTATCTTATTCATCATGACAAAATATCACCCGTTCGGTCGGAACGCTCCCGAGACCTAATTCACGCATGCCATTCGTCAGCCCACCAAAGCGGAAAGCAACAACCATCTCATACCAAAACAATGGGGATGTTGTAGTTGAATTATTAGTGACATAGAACCATATAGCATCACCCCTCAATAACGCAGCTTTAACTTTGTCACCATAATCAGGGTCTACCCGATTGGTTTCCCAATCATTGGCAGTTGTATCTATAACAAATACTCTATCTGTCCGCAACCCGTTAGCAGGTATCTGCACGGGTGTGCCATTCTCCATTCCGACCAGCTTGGTCTTATCAGTCGGCTGGTCTAACGTGTCTATATCACTTAAATTCTTAAAGGTAAAACCTTCCATATTTCCTCCTTAAATAGTCAGCAATGAGCCAGTCCCGTCCATAAAGAACACACTGTCTTGTTGCATAGGCGTAATGATGCCCTGTTCTGCCAAAATGGCAAGTATATCCATATCAGACGCACCTTTAAGCTGTTCGTCCACACTATCAGCCCAACCGGGATGGCTCTCTGGCAGTTCGTCAAGAGCGTTGATACTATGGCTAAAACCTACCCGCACACGCGCAGTCTTGCGGCACATACCATCAACCTTCATCACGCCCTGCACATACAGCGTCTCATGCGTGAAATCACGAGAAACTTCAAATGCCGCATATCCGTCAGCTATAGGCAATACGTCAGAGCAATATTTATCATGCTTGCCACACGCCTGTTCTATTTCAATGTAATACTTGGCATCAGGGTCCAGCACTTTTAGCCGTATCACTGTGGCCTCGTTTTCGTTGTCAAACCCGCCAAAGCTGCGCGGGGAGGTATCGTCAAAGGCTAAATCTATATATCGTTGTGTCATATTCGCCTCCACTATTCAGCTCAATCACGCGGCGTCACTTCTGCTAATACCAACGTCTTACCGACTACCATACCGCCAAACGAAGCTCCATCGGTCACTGTGGATAAACCCATCAATGTCTGCCATGTGCCAGAATCCCCTAATCGCCACTGTAAGGCGTCTGATACAACGCGCATATGAACCTCGCGCCCATCAACACCATCAGTACCGGGTTCTCCTTTTAAGTCGGATAACGGCACAAGATTAGTCCACTCCGTATCAGGGTAACGCCATTGGATATAATTATTTGCTACCCGCAGGCTGACTTCGCGCCCATCCGCGCCTTTACTACTGGGAGTCGGCACATAATTGCCATCTTTATCCTTGATGTACAAACTATCACATCCTTTCAGTAGAAAGGGGCGATATGACGCCCCTTAAATTTTATCTATATGCTCGTTAAGCATTGTGCTAATAAACTGTCGGGATAAGCCGTAGTCAGACTGGTCGCTGACATCCAGCAACTTCTCTACCTTCACTATCAATGCCTGTGATGCCACTATCAGCTTAGTAAAATTACCTTCAAGCGTCAGCAGTTTAGACACGGTATCAAACGTGCCGCGCACAGGGCTGTCCGGCTCGTACATAGCAAAGTAATTGCTACACAACAGCACAAACGCTTCAGCATATTCCTTAGTCTCAGTGTACTTCTCTGCCAACAGATAATAGGGAATAGATATAGCTACACCTGCCAGCCTTGCCACATCACCCTGCTTAAGTCGCTTATCCACATCTATCAGTGCATCGTTCTTTATCGTATACTCAAGCGCTTCCAGTATCATGTCCTCAAGCACATTTATATTGGTATACTTTTCGCGTATCTCCTTGTGCAACTCGCCGTCACGGTTATCTATCAGCATCAGTTTTGCTTCTTCAAATGTCATGCGTCCTTCCAACTCCTTACAAACTCTATCTCTCTTATTTTGTCTTTGGGCAAGCCCTCACACCAAGTATCTAACACACCTATCGCCTCAAATCCATCCACGACTGCCTTCACAAGCCACCATGAGTTTTGGCACACAGACTGGATAGGGGAGAATAGGTCACGATTTGCCTCATACTGTGCGCCCAGACAGCCACCAATACACAAATGCTTAATAGGACAGCGTATACAAGCAGGCTGCACAGATGTACTGAAGCCATAAGCGGTCAGCCCTAACTCGGCGTTCTGCGTTTTATAGCGCAGCACAGTATCAGGATCGTCCACCAGTTCGCCCAGCTTCAAATCGGGATACATAGTCCTGTGGCAGATATGGTGTGACATGTCACTCAGGCGCACCCCAAATGACGCTTGCATACCGCAACCAATACCGCGACTGCATGTGTTAAATATCTCCGACAGAATATTAAACCCACGCTGTCCCTCGCTCATAAAGCAAGCGAACTCGTTATAGTTGTGCCCGCATTTATCCCAAGCGAAGTCAATCAGATGACGAAGGAAATCATACATAGACTTATTCTGTTCGGGCGTCCAACCAGCATTGCGCACTTGGAGCAGATACAAATTGTCCCATTCGATACCGTGCTTAACGTACATCTCTTGGAACCAATCGAAGTTCCGTTTCCAATCATCAATGCCGCGATAGTAAATCATAGGATGGAAACCGCATTTGTGCTTCTTGGCAAACTCGAATATCTTGTCGTAGTAAGCGTCATCACGCTCGGCGCACAGCGGTATGTCCAAGTCATGAACATATGGACGGTTAGAATCCATATACTTGCCGTCAAAACTCGCGCTCAGATATAACGGCATTCCAATTTTTTCATACTTGTCCAGAAGGTCTTCCACACGTGCCGTCCATTCATCCGAGGCGATAAAGCTAAAATTGGTTGGGATAACGACATGCTTCGGCCTACGCTCGGCAGGCTTATCCTTATAGAAGTCGTATATGTAATCCAGCACTTCGTAACCAATACGTTGTGCCAGAGGTTCACCGCTAAATATGTCTATCGGGCAGGTAAAGCCGTTGTAATCCATCCACCGCACTATCTTGCTAAGATTGTTGATAACATTAGTATTATCGTATATAGCTTCGGGGAATGTAGTGCCGCGATACTTGGATATATAGCAGTAGTCGCAGTTATGCACCAGCACACCATTAGCTATATAAGTATGCGTAGTAGTCTCAAGGTTGTACAGCGGCTCAGGCATATAGCACTTGGGATAGTCAATGCAGCATATCTTCTTAGTGCCAAACAGCTTAACCACCCAGTCCAGCCGTACCAAACCTATATCGTTTGCGTCCTGAAGCGGCGGCAGGGCAATGCACACCGCCTCTTGCCCAACCTTGAACTTCTTTGCCAGTCTGTATCTGCCGCTCCTTTCGCACTTGCTCTTTACCAAAATAGGATGGTCTGGGGTTGTTACCAGTTCGGTGCCGTCCTCAAAGGTAAACCTAATGAGCTCAAACGTCTCGCTATGAAGCAATGTTGTTACCATGCTGCACTGAGGCCGCATAGGGTCGCTCCTGCTGGGATATTCGGGGAACCCCATAACCTCATCGCCAACCTCTATATCCTCTATACGCTTCTCCGTGTAATCGGCCATGCGTATCATTGTGCCCGCTGGGAAGCAGTTCAGGTTGCATCGCGGCGATATAATAAATTCAATGGATTGCTCGCCCCGCCTAAACGGCTCCCAGAAGTAGCGATTCAAAAAGTCGTTAAAAAGTCTATCATTTTCTTCCTTATAATTCATTTAATCCCCTTTAACCCGCATTCGCGCATGTACTGTAATGTCTCCTGCACAGCGCCATTGCCAAAATACTTAAACTGGCTGGTGGCATACGCCCACATACTCTGTGTCATTTCCAAATGTCCGTACTGGCAATAAACACCACCAAGCGCATAGTACAGTATGTCACGCATCCTTTTATCGGTACGATAACACGCATCTATCTGACCGCTTTCAGCTAATGACCGTATGATTATCTCGGCAAAAGCTCTGCGTGATTCAGGGTACTCAGCCCATAACAAGTCAACATACTGCAAACGTTGGCTGTCCCCATCCCGCGTGGTTGTGTGCGCTCCTGTTATAGAAGCCGCAGGTTGCATATAGCCATAGCTGAAAAGCCCATGGCAGCTAAACAAGTCCCCGTTCATATCCACATTTGCCGTATAACGCCCAGCAGAACAACATCCCCAATGGGCGGCAGAGCTATATGTGTCACTATCCATCGCATCGAGAAAACCACGCATAGTTTGGTATATCAACGGGTGTTTATAATGCTTAAACTGCGCCACATCAATCTGCCGTAAGGCGTGTATGAACGCCGCCAAAGTGCGCCCGTCTTCCTGCGTGTGTTCGCCGGGATTAACCAGAGTGGGGGTCTGCGCCAAATCAAGCGTAATGTGTGGATTATCGCACAATGCTGCCATACGCTCCTGCAAATCATCAAAGAAGTGATACCACTCCAGCAACTTGCTGTTGTCAATCACTATCTCGCGCATAAATGACACGTCCAGCGTCGGCTTTGTATGCATGTAGATGTCAACCGTCAAGTCGTGGGGGAGACGTGTCACTAAATCATGTATAACGTGTAAAGTATTGTCTGTTGTCCCCTTACGGCGTGAGGTATCATTTATCCATGCTGGCCCATCCAGCGAGATTTGCAGGTCAAGCTTGATATGCCTATCATGCTCGTGGTTGTACTCATCCAGTGCCGCCACGAATTCATATATGTGATCATACCCCAGCCATGAGTTGGTCGAAAACATGATACTGTTCACATGCTCATATTCGTCCAGCAGAGGGAATACGGCGGCGCGGAATAAATCAGCATTGATTGTCGGCTCCATGCCCCACAAAGAAATATTATCAATAACGCCTTTGAGCGGCTTAAATTTGTTGATAATATTTTGAGCGTATTCTCCAGACGCCATTTTCTCACGTATAACCTCGTTGTTAGCCGCCATACAGGGTTTATGCTTGTTTATTTGGCAATACGTGCAGGCCATATTGCAGTCACTTGAAAAGTATAAACTTAAATTTGTATACATCCTTTTAATCCTTTTGCTTACCACAACCCAAATACACCTTAAAAATACAATTCTTGCCTTAGCTATTAACCGGTCTGTGGCGGGACGCTATATTTGTTATTGACGCTCGAATAATAAGAATTAACACACTTACTGCTATATTTCGCTGTGTTATCTCCGTTACATCCACTTGTGCCGCCAAAACCATAATTATGCCCAGAATAATCACTATGACAATCACTTGTATGATTCGTAGCATGATATGACGAACATTTTGTAGGACATGTCGCATTGATTATAGTATTGGCCACAGAAACGATTTCCTCAAGAATACCCGGTGTATAAAGGTCGTACTGTTGTACTGTCTTCGTCCATTGATATGCCATTATTTATCACCAATATGTTATATTCTTGCTGGTTCTTTGAGCCGTTAAGTTACTACCGCAGAATCCAGTGTTTACACCGCTATATACCATAGACAGATTAGACGTATATACAGAACTATTTCCAGAGCTATACCCGTCATTGGCAGTACGATTAGCTCCGTTTTTACTGGAGCAATTATTAGCATATGCAACATACGCGGTATCGGCGGCGTCAATTAGATCTTGTATCTGTTGCGCCGTGATCAAATCAAACTGCTGAGGCTCCGATGTGTGCCATTCAAAAGTCTTGCCTACCTTACTTAGAGCGGCATCAACCTTATCTCGTACTTCCTTATAGCTGATACCATTTGTGCCGCTATACTGAACAAGCGTGCCAGCGTACTGGCCACCAGTCTCTTTATCCGGCATAGTATCACCTCACTTTAATCCATATACGCCCATTCACAGAGATTCCATTGTCACCCCAACTATCATAAGTGGGTATGCTTGATACTGTGCCTATAATACGCTCGGGATACTCCCGTACTTCTTCGCGAGTCATTTTTGAAACCGTGCCGTTATAGCCGCTACACACAGGGTCTCCTACGTTATAACTGTATATAGGGTCTCCGGGGTACGCCAGCACTCGCCCTGACACACACACCGGAACAGCCTGCTGGGTCCAGTCGCCCATGGCGGCACCAAATGTATCTGACACAATCATTGCACCGGGTTCGAGCCTACCCGCACTCTGCCGCACCGTATCATTACCCATTTCTACTACCACACGTCCAGCTTCAATGTCACCATCGGCCTGACGATATTCAGCATAGTCATTCCATACGCCCTGAAAGACGCGGCTGGCATATAGGTCGCCATTATAAGCGATAGGGTTAGAAAGGGCGGGGGAGAGCGTGTCGGGTAAGCTTATTGGAAATTCAGTATCCCATTGCCCCGCAGTGCCCTTGGTTAGACCATACTTCAAATAACGACCGCCGCCAGAATACCACATCCTGCTTCCATTAAATACGAGACTGGCAGGTATACCAGCTTTCATCTCGCCAGCAGTAATAGCTTTACCTGTGCTAATATCATAAACAGGGTAGTTATTTCCCCATATGTTTACTTTACACCCAGCGTTATTTGTGGCGGTAGGCGTGAACTGTAACATAAACGGTAGCTCATCACCTGTAGGCACAGTAGTTGTGTTAGCTATAGATACAACATAAGTCGTGCCATTAGACCCAGTGCCCTCGGTAGCTTTCTCAGCACAACGCTTGCACAACCACTCGATTGCAGCCTCTACCCCATTAAAATAGGCGGCATTCAAAGGTGGTTGCGACTTATTCACAAACGTTTTCCTTGTATATTTCAAATCTTAGTTCCTCCTCTAAATGGCTATGCGTAGCCATGCACAACCATTGGCACCAGCAGCATTCTTCTCGCCACCCTTACCGTGCGTAGTGTCCTCAGTGAGCCCAAACACCTTCTCCAGAGTTCCACCATTATTAGTTACAGCACTACCGCCAGCACTGCCACCGGGGGCTTGTAATAACGTGCCCCATGAACTTCCGCCACCTACGCGACCACGAGTAGTGCCAGCCTGTCCGCCAGTGCCAATGGTGATTGCCACGGTAGCCGAATCAAGCCGCACGCCAGCCTCCGACACATCGTAACCGTTCTTACCAGTGGCTTCAGCACTGCCACCGCCGCCGGCACCACGCACCCATATATCGGCTGTAATGCCGTTCTCTACTTGCATAGCATCCAATGACAGTGTGCCGGATGTGGTAAACATTATCTGCTTCCACGACCTGCTGCCACTGGTAACAGTCTCCACAGAACTCTGCCCAGTATATGTGTAAGTCACATCGTTACCAGATGTGGCGGTCAGTATAAATACCAATTTGGAGTCATAGTTTGGCATAGCAAATGAGCACGTTGTACCATTATGGTCAAGCGCAACACCGTTCAGGACAGCGCTGGATATGCGATAGGCTGTGCCGCCAGTAGGTTTACTAACTGTGAACGTAACGGTCGTGCCTTCCGGTATTTCTACAATGTTATACGGATTTGTGAGTGTCGTGACAGAATTTGTGCCGTATTCGCAGGTGAGTTCACCTATCTGCGAACAAAGTACACTCAGGGAATGATGCGCGTCCCACTTATCATATAGCGACAAGTCATTGACTGATACAGCGTTAATAGTCATTGCACCAGTACCACCTAACGGGAGCGTATAACCGGTCACTATATATTGTTCTGGCATATGTGATACTTCAGGACGCAATAGCGTAATAGTCATATCCTCATTTAGATGATATATTGGGGTGGTCGAAAACGACACCTGACGCTGTTCTATAGTCTTACGTTTAAGATAATACCGCGCCAGCTCATTACATTGTTCATAGGTATAGTATTTAGATCGTGTTTCAGTATAAGTGTTATATCCAACGCGAAACACGTTATAATCGGAAGCGGGATTGGTGTTAGTGGCGCGTCCACTCACCTGTGCGCCATTGACTACAGCACCAATAATACGAACGTCATTGCACATCTCATTGATATTAAACGAGGTCGTATAGCCGTAAAACTCACGCTCATTAACGGAAAACTGCCACGCCACGGGCTTAACTGAATCGTCCTCATCTGTATTAGCAGAGCGGAATACCAAATGCCCCATATTGTCATACCCGCAACTCGATACCAACATAGTGTTGATGCCCAGCAGGACGTCCGCATAAGTATTCTCAGCTTCGGTACGCAATGTATATGGCGCATCAAGCACAGACACATTGCTAATATTGCCGTAAGCATCGCTAACTTTACACGTCTTACTAAGATATGAACTGTCCAGCACAGGCGGGTAATCGTCCAAATGTTGTCCATTGCCACGATCAATCAGCAGTAGCTGTTCAATGGCAGTAAACAGATTATCTTTGGGATTTATCTGATAGATACCATCAAGCGTGCCACCAACTGTGCCATCAAGTCCAGCCCACTTGTCTATCAAACTGAGTTGCATGGTACGAGCATTGGGCATATACGATTCTTCGGGGTTTGTAATATAAAAAACGCCCTGCGGCAAGAAATAGTCCTCGCCACCGGGCAAGCGTATACCAGCCCACATACGCACTTGTTGACCTATCCATATTTTATTCGGGTTGAAGTCGTGCGCATGGTCGAGATTACTTAAGGTGATAGACGCTGTACGTCGCACTCCGTCTTGTTTCTGTACGGTTAGTTGTCCGCCACTGATAAAATCCTCGCGGATAATAAATGATGGTAGCCCGTTCACGTCAAGAAATTCAAGCTTAGTGACGGGGTAGATAGTGCCGAGCCTTAATGCCCGCACATAGTCATTAAACGTTGCCAATCATATCACCACCCCCAAGGTTTGCCGTTATTCAAAATAGCTATAAACGCATTATCTAATCCGTACATATACTCAACCCACACGGCGTCTCCTGTCTTCAAATTTTGACCAGAACAATTCATCAGATGCATAATCTGATTGCTGTTTGTGGTTGACAGTAACCGCACATCAGCATAGCGCGACTCATTATCAGCCTCAATTACTTCAGCAGGCACGCGCCGCACGGTATCAACAGTATTGGCACGCACAGTGTTTGCAATCTTACTGATAAGCATTTTAACGATACGCATCATGTCGTTATCTTTCATGCCGCACCTCAGTTCGTTAGTAGTAATCCATCGGCGGGCGCTATCTCAGCCCAACTGAGCGCCACGTCATACGGCAATTTGGCATACCCATCACGCGGCGTAAAGCCCAGTGAGGTTATCTCAACCTCCCATATGTGTCCCTTAACATCTTTCAAGAACTTGCGTTTGCCATTAGTTGAAAACAGTTTAAGAGCCGCCTCAAAGTCAACGCCGCCCTCAGCAAAGTCACCAGTCTCGCAGTCAAACTTGCCCAGCATCGACGTAAGGGTGCCAGAGTAATAGTTTGTGGGAGCCTTATGGATTTTCGGGTATGGTGTGAAGTTATTATATATACCGGTCTGAATGTTGTTGACCATCTGACCACTGTTAATATCAAGACCAAACACAAAACACTGACTGAGATGATAGGTGTCATTCTCACCTTCATTTACATCGAATATGCTCCATGTCTGCCATTTAGTTGGTATAGGCTCGCTTATAATAGGCGCGGTTATATAACTGGCCGTAGACGCAAATAAACGATAAATATACGTCTCATTATTACGTACATTATAGTCTATAACCATTTGTGACTTATTATCTACGATTGCCGCCAGCACCATATTATCGTCACCGACTCGCTGCCTGTATATCTTCCACTCAACAGGAGCAGTGGCGGCGTTAGTCATATTACCAGCCATCAGCGTGCTGTTAAACGTAACCAGCAATTCAGTATCTATTGTCCACGCAGGCTCATTAGTATAGTCAGACACAAACTCACGCTCTTTTTCATTCAGTTGGCGATTTAACGCCCATATATAATCGCATATCTGATATCCAGATAACTTAACCGTATTTATCGGCATTAAAACACCTCCTTATGACGGCAGAATTACCGTAGCGTTTGCGATAAACGACACATCAAACGGCACAGCGTATATTTTCAGTCCGCCCGCGCTCATGGTTGCAACAAACCAATACATTTCTGGTAGATAATCATGGCAGTCCACCACGAACTCCTCGCCGTTCCAGTCCAACTTGAAATACCCGCCATCATCATCGACTGGGTATAAATCATCGGCAGGGTATAAGTCTTCGGCTGGGTATAATCCGTGCTTTGTGTCGTGATGCGAAAGCGTCATGGCAAATGCAGACCCATCCTCATCAGAAGTGCCAGAGGCATAATAAATAGAATTATTGTCACCTTTGATATAACCAGACCAAACATGTTCGCCACTGGTGGGTATGTCCAGCTTAAAATGCTCAGAGCTGCTAAATGTAATAGCGTTGCCCGCATCTATCTCAACGCAAGTACGCCCATCAACGGGGAGGAGGGTTAGATATCTGTAATTGCCGTTATCAGGCTTACCTTCAATGTATCGGATGCCGCCTATATCAATCGATATTCCGCACTTATCCGTGACGGCTGCCACGACGGCAGAATTTAGTTCAACTTCAACATATTCTACAGTAAAATTGACCCAGCCAGAGTCCACAAACACACCGTCCTGATTCTGGGCCTCCACTCGCACAGCATAGTCAGTACCAGTTGCCAAACCTGTACAGTTGTAAGCCACAGCAGTATTAGCGTATATATCCTTGGTCTGCTCAATGATATGGGAATGGTCTGCATTAGCCAACGTCCAACGGAACCATAAGATACCAGCGTTGTTGGGCTGACTATATGTAGCGGTGAAATCACAAGAACTGGAATCTACTACAGGCACACCCGCCGCATTTTTAGTACCAAACGCATCAATAGCGATGCTTGGCGCACCTTTAGCAAAGAACACCGTTTCGTAGCTACTAACGCAGTTCTTCGAGTAGTCGCTTGTATCTACATCCCACCATAGCGTCAAAATGTACTTGTACCCATACACATAGCCATTCTCCATACTTGTGTGTGATGTGGCAGTGCCGTCATTGCTGGGGATTGTGTACTCGAATGGGACAATATTGCCCTTGGAGTCAGCGCCATAGAACGGGGCGCTCAACGTCACAACGCCCGTGTCGTATATCAAATCACTGGTTGCATTGTTCTTGAATATAGCGCACTGGTAGGCTACCACAGGCGCACGGCCATTAACGGTAGCCGAGAATACATTAGCTTGGGTGGCGTCAATTACGCCCTTACCATCGCCCAGCGCACGCGATGGATATAGAAAAGTAGGTTGATAAAGGATAAATCAACGCCTCCTTTAGTTTATTTCATAGTTGTGCCCTCGCACTGCGATATGGTAAAATCAGGGAGGGGGGAAGACAAAAAACGTTCAAGCACATAATATGGCGCTCCAGCCTTGAGCTCATTAGATAAGTCAATGGCAAATCGTCGGATGTGCTCTTGCGGGACACCGTTGATTGATACCGACCACTGTAAATGTTCGTCAAAGTCAATGGTAATTTGCCTGAGAACTGTTTGAGACATATAACCACCTCTTAATTTTGTTAATTATAGGAGATACTTCATGTTATTGAATATTGATTGTATGAGGGATATATTGCAATATTTGGTTGAAAATCTATCTGTTCAATATGATGCTTACCCTCCAGTAGTAGAGTTTAAGCCGATATATTTAAGTACCATTTGCAAAAACATGATTATGTATGATGACAACGATATTGCCTACGCCTTGTACAACCTTAATAGTGCCGGTTACATAGAGACATCCATTAACCCGCAATACACCAGAATAGAAGACTTTTATATCTGGAACGTATCATATGAAGGTCAGCAGTTCTATCAGAACATACACAAGTCATCGGTTTGGGAGCGTACCAAGCAGGTGGCCAACAAAGCTGGCAGCGTAGCTATATCCATCCTTAGTAGCATCGCCCAAAGCATTATAATGCAGGAGATAGCAGGGCTGATTGCGCAACAAGCACCATAATGCACGCTGTATAATATTATTTCGTGAAGCGCACGCAAATCGCCAAAGTAACAAGTATTGACTTTATTTGGCAAATTGAGTAGAATAATTTATAGTAGGGCTGCGGGGAAATGTCCCGAGCAGCGTGTGGCTATTGTTTACATAAATCGAGGCACAGCCATCGAAGTGTAAACGTGCTTCGCCTTTGGTTGTGTCTATGACTCAACAAAGGAGGTACTTGATGGAATATCTGATAGCATTCGATATTTCTTTGGTGCTGATATGCGTACTGGTTATAGTTACTAAGAAATCCTTCAAGTGATTATAACTCAACCATAAACGAAAGCAAGCCACTACTACCAATAGTGGCTTGCCGGATTTATACTGGGACTGCCCATTATTTTTCCCAATAGCCGCTGTACCTCGCAGCTCTACTCTTGTTCCCTTTACAGCCGTTATTATACTTGAAAACCTGTCATATTGTCAACAGATATAAGCATTTTCTATAGCAATATGGTGTAGACAAACCTGCTTCGGTGTGATATCATAGTCAAGCGCGTAAAAACAACCTAATGTACTATATTAGTAAACAGCTCCCGAACTTCGTTCGGGTTTTCTATTATACGGTATTCGACTTCAATGCCTGCCGCGCACTGCCGTGATAACTCCAACGCCTAACACAGTGCCGCAGTGTCTGCGTGTATTTAATCCATAAGTACCTCCAAAGGAGCGGGGGAGAGCCCCGCCCCGTTATTATACCACAGGTAACACCCTTTCAAGCATGGTCAGGAAGTTGTCAGCATCGTGGCCTTCCATCAGCACATTACCGTTCCAATATACCTTGCGGCTGTTGTCAGTAGTCATGCTGGAGTTGCTGCCCCCCTTAAATCCAGAGGGCAGTATAGCCTCGAATTTGGTCTGCACATTACCTATGAGTTTATCGACAAGATTGGGCGTGGTATGTACCAGATGATATAACTTAGCAGCATCCGCAGAGTTAAATACCACTTCAGGGTCGGTACGAGTACCGTCAAGATGAGCAAGCCCAGTATAATCAGCTACGCCACCAGTCGCATAAGCAGTAATATATCGCGTGAACTGATTCCCCCGCTTACTCCGAGGGTCATGAACTTTGAGATTATGAGATTTGGTAGTAGTTGTTGTTGTAGTGGTGAGTGTACCACCCTTCGTCCCCCCATCCGGTTTGCTTCCACCACCTGCGAATCCAGACAACGATGCTATTAGCGATGCAATCGCCGCAGCGACACCATCAGCGCCTTCAAGCAGGGTTTTGATAAATTCCTCAAAACAGAACTTCGTTTTCCGAATTTGCTCTAACTGGTCTTGTAACCCCTCAATAATCTTGTCGTGCATAGCCTCCTCGGCGGCACGTTGCAACTCTATGTTGGAAATAGTTTCTTCGAGTAACTGTGTGCGCTGGGTATTAAACAAATCGGTCAAAGCGTCCTCAGAAGTCTGTTTGGCATCGTACACAGCCTCTACAGCCGCCTTGACAGATTCGGGGTCAGCGACCCATGTCCACACACCATTGACCAGCATGGCTACGTTGCGCTCGTTCAACACGTTCTCCAGCTCACGTCTTGCACGCGCTACGGCTAAATCAGCCTTGCTCACCTCATACTGTTTGAGTAGGATCTCATACTGGCGTTGGAACTCATCTGTAATGTGGGACAACTCATATGTATTGTCCGCCGACACGGATGACAACTTCTCCTGATATTTAGTGTACAATTCAGTGGCTTCTGCTTCGATATCGCGCAGTTGTGCCACAAGCTTATCGTGCTCCTCATCAGTAAATAAGTCAAGGTTCGTACCCTCTGGGTAGACCTTAGCCATCGCCAACTCTTTATCCAAGTTGCGGATTTCGGTGTGGATATCGCCAATAGTATCCAGATACTCCTGCTCAAGCTCCAGTAAGGCTTTATAGTAATCCTTCTCGTGGTTGAGTTGCTTCTCGCGGGCTTCCCAGCGGTCATTCTCGGCGTCTATCTGATCTTGGATGGCCTCCATACGCTCCTGTTTCTCTTGTTCCCATATCGCTTTGGCAATAGAGTACATAGAACCCAGATAACTCTCATAGCTTTGCAGGAGCTTGCGGAAGTCAGCATTGGCTTCGGTATAGCCCTTGGCACGCAAACGAGATATCTCAGCATAAGTCTGCTCGGCAAGCTGCTGGTAATACAGGAATTGCTGGCGGGACTCTGCCTTATACTCAGACGACTCCTCATTCATGCGCTTCTGACGCATTTCAGACATCTTGATATAGTGCTCGGTCAGGTCAGTAATCTGCTCATACTCCTTGGAGTAGATAGACTTACTGCCGCCGCCACCTGATTTGCCGCCAGACTTAAACGCCCCAGAGTCAACAAGCTTGTCGAAATCTGCGAGTTTTTTCTTAGCTTGATCGATGCCGGCCCATGCTGCGGCAGCGAGGTTTACCCCTCGCGCAGATGCCAGAGCTTCTTCTCCCACAGCACGCAACTGGGCAATTAGATTGTCATAATTAGTCTGGGCAGCCTGTATCTGTGCCTGTAATTGCGCCCGTACAAACGCAACCAAAGCACTCGTGCTCTTCAAAGCAGAATCCGCACCCTCATTTAATGCGCCATTCTCATTAAACAATGCTTCAACAACACCGGGAACTTTGCTGTTAAGCGAGTCAAGCGTCTCGTCGGTGATATAGCCAGCATCGTTGTAGTCGTTTACGGCAGACTCAAGAGCTTCAAATGCCGCCGCAGCAGCTTCAAGGTCATTGTTCGCGGCCTTGGCAGTGTCGAGCAGGGAGGCGTTGAACTTGTCGTTGCTGTCGGTGATGTCATCCGTGACAATGCCAAGCTTGACCAGCTCATCAATATATTCCTCAACAGACATCTGAGCGGCATGGGCTTGTTCTTTTATCCAAGCATAAGACTCATCGGTAAGAGAGTTCTCTCCCATAAGCTCTGTCTTAGATTTGCCTTGAATGCCGCGTAATATCTCCTGAGAATTGCGGTTGTCACCCCTCCGTAAACCTTCAACCCCATGCTGGACATACGCAGTCGGGTCGGCCATACCGTTAAGAACGTTAGCGACATCAAGGTTAACTACCGCCCGTATTTGGTCAAGCAAGTCTCGCCAGTTATCGACCTGAAGCTTCATGTCAGGCAAATCTTTACCCTGCTCAATCCACTCTTGATATTGGCTAACAATATCACTCAGGAAGACTGCGCCATTTTGGTATGCCTTAATTTGGTTGTCAGTCAACTCTTCGCCCTGTGCAATCAGCTCGTTCCACCGTTGCATACGGGTGATAGTGACATCTACGAACTTTTCTTGAGAACCGTAAGCTCTATCCCAGCCGAATGCTCCGCCAACACCGGTATCGCCCCTTGTGGTCTGTTCGCCAAGAATGACCCGAGCTAAATAATCCCAGAAGGTAGCCTTGCGAATAGTGAAGCCGTCATTATCGGAATAAACATATGTCTGACTCTCTGTCTTATCGACTTCGTCTTGTAGTGTCTCAGCGATTTTCCGCTTAGACACTGTTGTCTTCATCTTTTCGAGCTCAAGTTGACGTTCAAGTTCGAGAGTCTGGCGTTTGAGCTGTTCGTACTCATTTGCAAGCTCGGTGCTCCATTTACCGGAAAGCTGTAGACCGCGCAGTTCACTGAGCTTGCCGTAGTTCTCATCGAGACTCTTGGTCACTGACTCTATAGCGGCCTGCTCATCATTATACTTAGCGATCACGTCTGCCGTAGCCTGATGCGCCCGTTCAACGCGGTGTATGTAGTCGCTTATGGCACTTACAGCAAAGGACAAGAGAGCGGCAATACCGAAATTCACAGCAGCGTTCAATGCCGTCGCACCCAGCGCCGCCCAGTTAAAGCCCTTGTTTAATTTATCAAGAGCGACCACGCCGCCATCAGCGGCTTTTGCGGCAGCTTGTGCAGTGTTGGTCATAGAGGAACCGAACTCAGTAAGCTTCTGCTGAGCCCCTTCAACACCCTTCTTTACCTGTTCTACATATTGATTATACTTCGTTAACTGCTTAATATCTGTCTTTGAAAAGAAAGTTCGTATTACGCCTTCCTCATTATTTAGAAGCAGTCCCGTTTTGGCAGCAGCTACCGGCCAATATAAAACACGGCTAAATGTTTTATATTATCCAATATTATGGTATAATCTTCTAAAAGGAGGATAAACTATGTTCAAAAAGGTATACATTATGTATTGTCCTGTGTGCGGATATGTTGACGGGGAGCACACAAAAACCGTTTGCCCATTTTGCGGACGTGAACTTAGCGATTCAAACCATTTATTAAAAGAGATGCGGGGCAAATTCCGCTGGGAAATAGAACCAATCGCTGAAGATATCTTCCAAAATCTTGTAAAAGACAATCCTGAATTTGATAATAAGGTGTACCAATTCAGAGTAGAAAAACAAAGAGAAGAAACAAGGCGTGCCGATGCAATAGCAAAGAAAAAGTGGGACGAACAGATGGCTAAAGGAAGAGAGATTCTTGCCGAACGCGCCGCCAACGCTCCGCGCTGTCCTACCTGCGGTAGCACCGACCTGAAGAAGATAGACGCGCTCGACCGGGCAATATCCGTGTCCTTCTTAGGGCTGGCATCGGGCAAGATAGGCAAGAGCTTCAAGTGTAACCATTGCGGGTATATGTGGTAGTTCTTGCTTGTAGGGCAATACATATAACGGCATACTACACACAAAGGGAAGATGCTACTATGTATTGCCCGTTGACCTGAGCGCAGTAATCTCAAATCACGCACAATCAAAATCCCCAATACCATTGTATAGATACCCCCTTGCTTTAGAGAGTGCGCGTGACATCACAGCCCGCTTGTTTCTTTGTTGCTTAGGTAGAGACCTTACATGTGCTTGTGAAACACATAAAGCGCGTGAATAAGCGTTGAGAGTCAGCACATATAATTCTTGAGGTCTGACCAAGAACTTAAAAGGTGCCACTGTCTTCTTTTGTATCATTACTGCAAAAACGCTATAAAAAGCAATTAGTGGTGCTTTTACAATAAAACTGAAAGGAATGTGTTGACTACCCACATCCAACCAAGTTAACATAGTGTATATACCTATGATATTTGATATATATACCCCCACAATTAAAGCAATGATTATAACAACTACAGTTAACATGCTGACCTCCATTCGTACTAATACTATTCTACTTTTATATGTTTACACGCAGCATTAAGCAATATACACGATTTCGTAGGACTGCCAATTCCACTAATCAACGGAACAAAAATATCAATAAATAATATCCCCAACAAAACCGCCTTAGAAATGCTTGTCCCAGCCAAAACCAGCGAATGTGCCGAAATGACAAAATACGATAATTCATCGCTTACAATGCCAGCAAATGACAACATAATGACCAGTAATACTATGGCATTGACAAAACACATTACCATGACTATTGCGCGAACAACAGGAATAGTCTTAGGGAGCGCAATTAAATCAAAAAGAGTAGGAAGAATAAACATCATTATTGTAAACGCCCCGGCTTGTTTAGGATCAAAAGCCATAACACACCAACACAAAATTAGGTATAAAACACGTAACCATATCAAGTTATGCTGTTTTGGTAAATTACACTCATTAACGGGACATGATAAGGGCTGCATACAACTTCTCTCACTTTTTTTATTTACAGTATCACTTATGACATAAATTGTCAACACAAAACATTCACACAATAACATTTTGTCAACTATTTTCCCTCTTTTAGCAACATGGGGAAACACGCCTGTAATTTTTACGCCCAAGCGTTTGGTTGGACTATCCCATCACGACCCGTAGACCGTGCCGACATTATAGTCTCTGAACGTTCTTAGGACTCGCCTAAGCTTCGCTGCGGATTAGCTTTCGCCTTCCCGTGCAGGAATTACCCAAACCTGCAAACAGTTTCGTCGGTTTTTCCAATGCTCCCTTATTAGCAGTCAAGCCGCTAACTCGTTCCGTGTCACCACCAGAGCATACAAGGGCATATTTGCTGCAAGGCCCACCTGTTGGAGCCTACCCTTGCCAGACGCCCCCAATATACCGCCACCAAGGCCAAATAGGGGAGTCAACGCGCCAAGTCCGGCATTGCCAGACCACGCGGTTATTTGTTGCAATAAATTAAGAATATTAGTTAGGAAGTCAACGCCTTCCTTCACCATATCAGAGTTCAGAACGGTCTGAGAAAACTTCTCGGACGTTGCCGTCAACTGATTGATATATGCCTCAATGCCATCCATGTAGGCTTCGTACTTCTCAGCAGCGTTACCTGTGCTGTTAGCTGCGATATCGGCATATTCAGCAGCGGTCTGATAGCCCTCCATCAAGACCTTAAACTTTTCTTGGTTACGAGTTCCACCAAACGCTACAGCAATAGCGCTCTGTGCACTCGTCTTACCGGCCTCACCAAATTCACGCCATTTTTGCGCCGTCTCGTCCAGTATCTGTTGGAAGTTACGGAAATTACCTTGCTGGTCACGAAGAGCAATACCGTAATTGGTGAGTACACGCTCAACATCACTAATGTCGGATTGGTCTTCAGGATCAACCAGTTTACCCGCCTTGATATTAGCCATACGAGCAATTAAGGTCTTCATGAAGACACCAACAGACTCAGCTCCGTCTCCAGTAGTTTCCAGAACAACCGCCAAGTAACCAGTCAAATTGTCGATGTCAATACCCATCAACTTCGCACTGACAGCGCACTCGGCCATAGCGGTTGCCAAGTCACCAGCGGACGTAGCCGCGTTCATATCCACCGTGGTGAACTTATCAACGATTGTAGAAGCGTCCTGTACGGCAATGCCGTAGCCCTTCATAGTTGAGGTTAGCGCCTTAGTGGCTTCTTCCGAGTCTATCTTACCGAGCACGGACAAGTGTATGCTGTCCGTAATCAGCGTTTCAACCTCGGATAAGTCATAGCCCTGACGTAGCCATGTATCCGCCGCCTGCGTTACAGCTATAGTTGTCGTGCCAAGTGATTTGGCGAACTCGCTGTACTGCATCATCAGAGACTTCAGCTCACTGCGAGATTTACCAGACGACACCTGCAAGTCAACCAGAGCCTTATCAAGCTCGACAATGGTATCGTAGACTTTCCGTAGACTCTGCCGCAAGGCATGAACAGCGGCCACCGCAACAGCGGTACTTAAATGTTGACCAAACAGACGAGACAGCTTTTGCCCAGTCTTCTCTATCTCGACATTAGCATCACGGCTTTCATTCATCAGCTCTACTAACTGTCTACGATAAGTTCTAATAGAATCTGTATCGAAGTTGGGGCTCTTGACTCTATTGAGAAAATCCGCCCACTTAGTAGACAACGAGGCGTTTCTGGTGATGTTTGCCTCAAACTTCTTATAATATGCCGTCGCTTGGCGCTCTACATCACCAAAGTTTTTCTTCAACTGCTCTGAAGCATTAAATTGCTTCATCGCGGCATTTGCCGCCCTGACAGTTTTTGCCTGAATCGTGCGTATTTGTCCCTCAATGCTACTGGCCGAGCTATCGGCGTTTATCTTGACATTTATTGGGATCTTAAGCGCATCCTCAACCTGTTTTCGCAGAGTGCTTAAATCAGTAGTGCTGACTACTGGAGTAACTAATACTTTAATATCACTTTGGACTTCCGGCATCTTTCACCACCCTTACTCTACCGAGTTGCCAGACTGATACCTATCGTCAATCTGTACAACAACACTGTCTCCCAGTTCACGCTTAATCATTTCCGCCGCGTCTTGCACAAAGTGATAGCCCTCGCGCTCCTGCAACGCCGTAGTCATCTGGTCATGCCACATACCACGGGGCGGCTTTTTGTCATAGCTCCAGCCATTGTTCAACAGATACAGCAAGTCTGGCCGCGTACCATACTTTGCCCGATAATCTGCGTCCGAAAAGCCGTCGCGTAATGCCTGTTCATGGTTGTAATGGATGTGAATCACCACTTTGTCACCTTCATTGACAGGCGGGTCAGCGTAAACATCAATATCATCTATAGGAGCACCGCTGGAGCGCAGCGCGGTAATTGCGCACTGTACCGCACTGTCACTAACCTGTTGTGCGGAAGGAGCGGACGCCGCCGCCCCTGCCACATACTGCTTCGCTCTCGAATCACTCGTCAGAAACTGGCGGAGTGCTTCCTCCAATGTCATTTGTATCCTCCTTCTCAGGAATGCGATATTCCAATACCTTAGACACCAGCTTGTCATCTTTGCCTAACTCGCGGACGTCCTTGGCGACCTTCATCAGCTCAGTTATATCCTCCGCATCAAACTTTTCTTTAGCCCTGTCCAGCCAGCTTGACACCTTGGTTAGCACTTGGATGATAAGCATGTCCGCCACACTCTGGTGTTGCATATCAAGCTCATAACGTATCTTCTTGGTGGCGTTCTCCCTAATGCTGACAAGAATGTCCATGCATTCATGAACACGCATAGCGTCGAAGAACTCATCCCAGAGGTCGGTATACATTATCTGGTTGTAATGCCGTTCAAAGATGTGTTCAGCGTCCCAGCGTATGTTAGTGATGAGCTCCGTCATAGATGCAAAACGTATAGCGAACTCTTCCATTTCAGGGTAGTAGTCATTCGTATTAACCGTAAGCGCCGTTACCAGTTTTATAGCATTGGCCATCTCGGAAGGGGAGAGAACAGGATTGACCTCAATGTTCTCACCCTCATACTCAAAAACAAAAGGCTGCGGCATATTCTCCGCAGCCATCTTAGCCTGCTTTTCGTATCCTATTTTATTTTTTGACATATTAATCCTTTCATTCTATAATGTTAACAATAACTATCTGGGAGACTTATATGGAACCATACGAAATCAAAGTGCTTGATTATATCCTAAACCAAGAAGTCGAAGGCGGGAATAAAATATTCCTCACAACATCTGAATATACAGCGTTAGCGAAGAAGGGCGTATCTGCCAGCGACTTCGTTGCAGCATTAGTATGTCTTGATGAAGCAGGATATTTGAAGACACATTTCTATGGTCACGTAGGGCCTGAAACCGCTTGTTTAATAACGTTACAGGAGAAAGCATTAAACCATCCCCAAAATAGAAAACAAGCAACAGTATCAGACATACGCAATTCAATCCTCGTTCAAGTTATTATCGGAGTTTTAACCACTGTGATTGGAACGCTTATAGTATCCCTGCTACTTAAATAGCAGCCATATAAGCATAAATACAGATATATAGACTGCGACTCCTACACAAACGCGGGTTATTATATACATAACAACGGTAATAACCGGCATAAGCGCATCAAGCAATCGAATATATCGTTTGCGTCTGCGTGTTCTCATCATAACTTCTCTGCCAATTCAGCAATGCGTGAGCGCCACACATTAGGCAGGTCAACATGGCCGAACATCGGGTCTCCATCAAACGCCTGTATAACACGCTTTAACCCGTTATTATCGCCACTAAACATAACATCATCCACCTGCGCCTGATAATCACCCTCCAGAAACACTTTGCAACCAGCACTGCACCGTTGCAGGCACAGCTTCAGTAGGTCAGGAGTAGTATTCTGCGCTTCAGTTATCCATAAGATAGAGTCGTCCGCAATCTCACAGCCACGAGCATCTGCCATCGATATAAGCCGCAACTGACCAGTAGCCAGTAGACTATCCACCACTATGGGGTCTCCGAACTTACTCACCAAAATGTGCCCGATAGATGTTTGTTTGGCCTTCTCGATAGCACTGCCGGTATAGTAGCCCATCTTGGCCGCGCCACGTGTGCTTGTGGGGTTAAACAATACAACAAGATGCTCATACTTGTGACTGTCTATCAGATACATAGCTGCCGCTAAAGCAAGCATAGACTTACCTGACCCAGCCTTGCCCGATATGGCAGTGATAGGCAGGTTAATCATACTGTCTATGGCACATCTCTGAAACTCATCCTTGGGTTTCAGCCTATCGCCCATAGTCAAAGACTTAAGCTGCTTATTATATACCAGCACATACGCTGTACCGTTCCAACGGTAACAATCGCGCACGTCGGCATCCATGTCTGAATAACAAATGAGGTATTCATTTGTACGGCAATCATACACATTGCACGTCAGCTTGCTCTGAAAATGCGCGTACTCAGAGTCGGACATGATAACCTGCTTGTAGCCCATGTGCTCAGTGACATCTTCTTTGCACGGCAAAGCGTGCATGTCCAGCCCAAATATCTGCTGACCGATAAGCCGCATACATAGGTCTTCACTGTATACAATGTCACATGATGTCAGCGCAGCACTCGCCAGTATAAGATTATCATTGGACAGCGGCATGAAGTGCTTCTCCAGCTCCGCTCTCACGGCAGTATCGTCTGTAACAACCGTATACATGTCACGCCGTTCGTTCAACATTCGCACAAGCTTACGCGCCTGATACTTCAGTTCACCAGACTTGTGCTCGCTAACTTTAATGTGCTCCAGTTCTGCCACTGTCACACTCGATAGATAAAACGGCTCATCAAACGCCCGCTCCTGCGCAAGTAGCAGGGAAGACGTATCATAGAAAGCGGTCATATCAACCTCCGACTATTTCATCTATAAGCCCGTATTTAAGCATATCCTCAGCCGTCAACCACGCCTCTATGCGGTCAAGCCTCTCGTATTCTTGCTCCGTGAACTTGCTGTGAGACAGCACATATTCCTTTATCTTGTTGTCAAGCTTATCTTGAAACTCCATCGTGTCCTTAACACTGCCAGCCGCGCCCTCAAGGTTAAGACTGCCGCCATGAATCAGCGCTGTGCTAAACGGGTAAGCAACCTTATGCACATTAGGGTTACTATAGCCGGCCATCAGGATGTACGCGCCCATGCTATAGGCATAACTAATGACGCGCACGATAGTAGGAGTCTTCAGATTATCTATAAGGTTACATAGCGACATACCATCAAGCACACTGCCACCCTGTGTACACAGGATGAGCTCTATCGGCTCACCAGTACCATCATTGTCCATATCCATCAGAGGGATAAAGACAGACTCAATCAGTCTGTCATCTATTCCATCGTTAATTACTATGCGACGTTTATCTTTAATGCCTTTCCAATACTGATATACAGCGGGAGTTAATTCTTCAGGAGTCTGTAGGATTTCAGCCAGGATATCGTTCATTAAAAGGTCTCACTTTCATATTTTTTGTGTGCGGCAACTCCAATACAAATAGCTTCACATTCGTCTTCAGTCGCCACGATATTAAAATGGGTTTGCACATAATCAATGCTCTGCTGTTTTAGCTCGGTACGTTTCATATGCGCTCCCTGTTTGTAGCCAAGAATCTTGCGCCACTCAACAGGTAAGGGGCTGTATACGTTTAGTCCATGCCGATAAGCCGCGCCGATACACATACCTTGTAATTGACTTAGCATAAGCATCGTTTTTGCGTTCGCCTGATGTTGCACAGCTTCAATGACCACTAAATCGGGCATATCTTCTTCGATTTTATCTGCAATCTGGATAAACATATCCCGTATACGTTCTGCGGGAGAGTCTACGTCAGCCTCGCTGATGTGACCATAGCGCAATAGCTCATTATTTTCCAGTAACGCCCAGCCCGTTATCTTGGTAGCTTGGTCAAATGCCAATATACGCATTACTGCTCTCCGCCTACTATGGGCAGTTCGTGTGCGCACCAACGCTTATATAGCGCATATGTATCCGCCTTACGAAAAACATATATCAGCTTATTATCGTACCCGATAAAGCAATCATATAGATGAAGATCGGGCTTATTCGTCATATATGCAAGCACTTGCTTCTGATTAACCAGAAACACCATATCAGAGTCCTCATATGGGACGCCGCCACACTTGGGTATAACCATATTCTTTTATTCCTTTCATTCAATCAAGCAAAAATAGGGTACATAAGCAGTAGTTTTGCGAATGTACCCTCCAATCACATTCACATAAGTTACAGCAGCTTCTTCTTATTCGTGACACGCCCGCCGCCTAAAGAGGCGGGGGCTTCCTGCTCAACAGGCTATCTCCGTGTGTCCCACGGTTCTATCAAGAATTACGCTATCTGCGCAACTCCTCTCTGCCCTCTATCGGTGGGAGAATCCTTGCTTCTTGTTCTTAAAAATCATTGTCCCTTCAGGACGTTCTATCTTAGTGTTGATAAGCGGTTCCACTACCTTGTCCAGCCCGATTTCGCCACTGGCGGTGCTGGGGTCAACCCCGATACGCGCAAACATATCACGCGCCTCAGACAGACTAATATTACCAGCCGCTAAATCAAGGCCAATTATCTTGGCCTGAAAGCACTTCTCTGAACAAAGGTCAGCCCTCCACGAGCCAAGGGCGATACTATCCCGACAGGTGGAGAACTCCTTACCGCACCACTGACATTTGCGGATTTCAGCCATTAAGCAGCCAGAGTCTCCTTCTCAGGAATAATAAAGGTGAAGAGCTGCTTGTTGTCGTCGCAATACGCAGGCATAGCAGAGATAGAGAACGGGTGCTTGCCATCGGGAGTAAGAGATACATCAACATTACCGTCGAGCTGCGCGTTCTCGCACACCACAAAGCCATAAGCGACCTGATTCTTATCACACAGACTGCGGAACAGAACTTCAAGCATGAAGCGACCACTCATTGCATCGAGTTCGGCCTTGTCTATGACGCGAGAAGCACTCGCGGTGTCGCCTGCCTCGTATTCATACATAATGAGGAACCTATCACCTTCAGCCACGTCAGTAGGAGGGGTAAAGGTAGTAGTATTAGAAGTAGTTGCCATACCGAACTTCCCGGCAGCAGCAGCGGCAGCAAACTCGTACTTTTGCAGGATGCTACCGTCTTTGTTTATCTTATACGCGTACTTCTGTATGCCGGCACCGAGCTTGGCAGTAGCGACTACATGCTTAAGAGCATAAGTGCCGCCATTACCAGTGTTGTAGGTATAGGTTTCAAAGCAGGGAACCATGAACTTATTAGAAGCACTGGATTCCTCGACCTTGCTACCGACCTGCGCACCAAGCAGGTTAAGGTCAAACAGGGAACTGTTACCGTCAATCTGTACTTTCTTAGCCCTCATAAGCTCCATAATAGGGGAGCCAAGAGCATCGACAACCTCAGTCTTGTCAGTAGTAGCCTTAATGGTTACGCCTTCAAGCTGGGTCAGGTTCAGGAAAGCGGAGCTATCAGAACCAAAGCCAACGACACGACGAACACGGTCGATGGCCCATGCATTGCCATTTGCCATTTGTTATCTCCTTTACGTTATTTTTTTGTTATGTCTTGCATCCAGTTAAGATGGGACTTGTCCACCTTAGAAGAATCCAAGAATGGGTTGATATACATGCCCTGTAGAAGTGTTTGGGCATTATTTATGAGTTGTACACGTTGTACAGCATCGAAGAATTGATATATAGTGATATCCTGTACAGTGTGATGGTCATACTTAAAACCCGCATAGTTGACCATAGCGGATATAAACGCGATTAACTGTGAGTGATATGGACGCTTGGCCGCCAGCTCGCGATCTTCTCTATCCCAATCAATCAGAGCCATCTTTGTAGCCTCATTGACTGGTACTTCGCGCTGTTTGTGTATCATATTGATAGTGGTTAAAGCCTCTACAATAAGCCGATGCACGTTCCAGTCTATGACTGTGCCATCGTCGGCCTGCAAATAAGTACCAACCACATCATTTTTCTTCACACGAAACTTTTGGAAGTCTAAGTCGCCAAATATAATGCGCGTCCGTTCAAGCGGAAACGCCACACAGAGTGACATAAATAACTCAAAATCAGTTATCTTAGTGTAATCAATGCCAGCATCCCACAAGACACTCTTCATGTCTGATGGATAGTTGGTTAATGCCGTCAACATAGCGAAGTAATCTTGCTCACCGTAGTCAGCTATCTCACGTATAGTGGGTTGATGGATGATAATCTTATCATTGACAGCGTAATCATCACCCATAAACACGCGTAGACTATCTATCGGCATCCAGCGTCTCCCCGTGGTTGTTCCACGCCTCTACACGGTAACGCAGCACGCGGCACCGGAAACCCTCAACAGGCTGTGAGCATCTGCCCTGCAAACGCTCAAACGTGCCAAACCAGAATCCCGCCTTATTATTCAATAGCTTGTCTATAGCCGAAACTAATTCGTCACGGCGTACTGCGCCATCCATAACCATGAGCTCATCCGGCACAATACAATAAATGCAAAGTTCGTATACGCCAACCGCCACAGAGGCAGGGGGATAGTCGTATACTTCAACACATACATGTACCTTAGCGCTTTCAGTCACGCCCGGTATAAAATCGTACAGATGTATTTGGTTAATGGCATTCTTAGTTTGTATCAGACGTGCAGCGGGCAGCGGCTCTTCATTGCTGGTGTTGGTTATCAAGTCTACGCAAGTGCGGTCACTAACAATCGTCTTAGCGACCATTTTCTTGATTTCGTTGTACTCCGAGAGATTTGGCATTAAACCCATCCACCTCCCGTATCATCTTTAGCGGTGTCCTCGCTTATATAGTCACATATCATCAAGTCAACGTTGTCCGTCTTGGATGATAAGCCTTCGAGCAACTTTAGGTCGAGCACGCGCCCATTACCGAAGCTACTGCCAAGACTGTCGTTAGACGTGATGACGTAGCAACGCAACTCACGATGGCCGTCTGGATAATACAATACCTCTGTCGCTATGCGCTTATCACGTTGCAACTGCCGTGTATATTCGTTATACGGCAACATCAACTTGAACTGCTGATAACCGACATGCGCGTCCTGATTGCCGTGAGTGGTAGTGGAATACACACCGGGGTCGAAATAACCCCATGCGCTGTGAATTTCAGGTGTACCAAGCTGGAATTGTAGATTAAGGTTGCACTCGTAGATACGTCCTTTGAGCGTAACATCATCAGTGTCGCTGATATCAGTGCAAAGCCAAACGATACCGTTCAATATGACATAATCGCCCAGCTTAATATCCGCATCATACGGCGCGTTGAACCATTTGACATTAGGGTCATCTGATGCTTTAACGAGCATCCCGATCTTTCGACCGCGCACTTCAGCCACCATCCACGCAGGATTGGCTGGAGCATCGCGTAAAAAATCCTCACGTGCCTCACGACGGGCATCGGCACTGGTGTCATAAGCACCGCCGACTATCTTGGTGTATAGAGTCCAGTCCATTACTTATCACCGCCGTATTCATCCCGAATCCTATCTATAGCAGAAAGCATCTTAAAAACCTCGCGCTTTAGAAAGGGTAGCGGAGTATCAGCACACAGGCCATTTACCGTATTGAGCACCATGATATAGTCGGAACACACACGCAGACACGGAAATGTATCGCACGCGCCATGTATCTCCAACGATAGCGAATCAAGATACAGGTCAAGATATACATCGTCGCCCTGTTCCTGCTGTTCGCGCATAGGTAGCACCTTAAAGATACGCCCCGTCAATGACAGTAAGTAAGCTTCTAACATATCAGCCTCCTTACATATGCAGTTGTGTCAGGTCGCCGTTATCGTATGTGTAGGCATACATACGCTGCTTATGCTCGTTATATAGAGTTGAATACAAATCATTCATAGCCGCAAGCAGATTGCCCGGAGAATGATAAGTATAGTCCTTAGAAGACATTGGTATACGCATATGCTTAGACCAGCGTACATAACTCTGCGCCCACCGCATAGACATGCCTAACGCAATTATATCGATTTCAACTCCGGTCAAATCTTCATCAAACTGACGGGCGCAATTATCGTATTTGGTTAAATCATGCTTACAATACGGAGTAAACAGGGCAACAGATGAGAGCATAAAGTCGTATAATGTCGCTTCAGCCTCATCTTCGTACATCTTCGCTATAGACTCATCGCGGAAATAGGGCAACGCCGCCGCGTATATAGTATCAAAAGAGGTTGCCATGCCGCCTCCTTAATACTCAAACTCTGCGCCAAGTGTCTTTTCCAGTGCGCGTATAGCAGACATAGAGTCAAGACGTCCTTCCTTAATAAGTTCCTGAGCACGGCGAGTGAGCTGCACCTTCTGAGGTACGGATAGCTTGCTGATGACAACCGTTATTTCAGCCGCAGACTTTCTGAGCAGAGCATCAAAGTTGTCTATATTGACGTCTTTACTATACAGATGAGCCGCATCAAGGTATTCGAGCAGTTCATCCTTATGCTCGTAGCTGGGGTCAATCTCCCACCAACCATTAACAAAAAACGCCTCCTGTGAATTACGGGCGTTCTCCAGTGTTTCAATGGTGAGGTGTCTCGTCATACCATACTGGTTCCACGTCCACTCACGATGAGTAAGACTGTCTATGTATATAAGAGTGCCATATACAGCGCTACGCACAGGCACGCGATCAGCAAGATGGTCTTCTGCACGCCAAGGTACTTCAACTACAGTAACAGGTTCGGATGCGACAACCTGCTCTTCCTTGATGCCAGCAACTATAGGCTCAGATACAACAGCAGCTTGTTCCTCCTCTGCAACAGCGAGAGCTTCCACAGGTGCTTCTACCTTAGCTTTTTTATTTCCTTTAGCCATAAATCAGTATTCCTTTCATTCAGATAAAACGGGGCCACCGCAAGGCAGCCCCACACATAGCTATGATTAGGACAGGGTATTACGACCAGTCTGACCGGCGGCGGCGACATAGCCAACACCGTACTTCTGACCGTAAACATAATCCTGAGTCAGATCCTGATTGTCGAAGTAAGAGCCAAGGTTGATAAGAGGGTTGCCCTCTATAACCAGCTTGACAGGCTTGGCAGGGCCAGCAATAACAGTCAGTACATTATCGTTAAAGAGGAAGTCATCGGCGCCAACTTTATGGCGCTGAGGCACCTCAACGAGATTAGTGCCACGGAACTTACCGTAGTAGCCAATGTTGTACATGTCTTCCTTAGCGGAATCAGCAGTAACACCAGAAGTCATCTTGGACAGGCCGAGCTTGGTGCCATAAACAGCAGCCCTCTGGCCAGTCTTAGCTTCGACATGCTGTATCAGCTTGACCATAGCATCCTCGCTCCAAGAGCCAGTGATATCATAAGTAGCGCCACCTATCTGGTCTTGAGTCAGCCCCTGCCATATAGTAGCTATCTGGTTCCACATGTCCTCGTTAAAGGATTTGGACACATCACCCATGGATTCAGTCATGCTGGCCATACTGCCAAGCAGACGTTCCATTTCCTCATATATCTTGACAGCGTGCCAACGAGTGGGAATAGTGACCTCCTCAGTACCCACAATGCGCTGACGGCGCAAAGCCTGATTACCAGGAGCTACCTCGGATACAGTGTACCAGTTAGAATCTTTAATCTTAAAGACAGGCTTGTCACCAGCCTTAACAACACGAGTGTCAAGTATTTTATTAAGGAAGGGGTCGTTCCTTACACCTTCAACAACAGTCTTCTTAATTATGGTTTCAACCAGCGCAAACAAAGCGGCGCACTTACCGTCACGAATATCACGGGGGTCGAGATGATCCTTGCCATTGTTGGCGTCTACGAGCGCGTTATAAACAAGCTTTTCACCGTCTTCAACGGAGAAATTACCGCGCAGTGCTTTGCCGTTGTATATATCGCCAGCGACATCAGCAATATCATTTATTTTGGTTATGTCAAAAGCCATTATTGTATCCTCCTTGTTTAGCAAGTCTCGATGGCGAAATAAGTCACGCCACGCTTGGTGTAAACATCAACTATGCTACCAATCTTGGTAGAACCAGAAGTGTTGGAAGCAACAGCCAGAAGCTTAGTACCAGCCTGGAGCTCAACAACAGCACCAACTATACGAGCTGCGTCACCGTCAAGAGCTTCGCTGGTTACTGCGAATATCTGGTGGGGCTTCTCGAGCCTATAAGCGTTAGCCACATCACCAGCTTCATTTACGAAGTTAGCGAGGTCGCCCTGAAGACGCTCGTCATAAATTACTTCAGAAGTAGCGATAAGAGCGATATCAGCCTTCGCACTGTTCTTAGCGGGAGCGGTAGCCTTACGAACTTCGCAGGAGTTGCTTTCAAACGCGCCAACGAGAACTACGTTACCGTTATCTATAGCAGTAGCAGTGGTGTCCACCATATAACGAACACTCACAAGATCGACACCGTTGTGGGTGCCGGAAAGGTTTTCTTTTACGCAAATGCCATGCTTGGTCTCTGCCATTATTCTTTTCCTCCTAAATTAGTTGTTCTGGGGTTGTATGCCGTAAATAGCAAAAGTGCCGCCATAAGGGGCGGCTTCATCGGGATTAGTATTGTATCGGACGGGTATGCGAGGGGCTTCAGCATGTTCTTCCTCGACCACAGGGCTGTGAGCCATACCACGTATTACATAGCACTCACGCTGTAGCTCGTCCACACTAAACTTAGCGTTATCATTCAGCAGCGCCTTGAACTGCTCATTCTCAATAAGGTCGGGGAACTGCGCAAATACATCTGCCACTTCCTTTTCACGCTTGTAGGTGCGTAATTCGTCAAGCTCAGCAAACATATTGCGGGATTCCTCAAGCTTCTTAGCCTCATCAACGGTAAGCCATTTGCAAACCATAAGCTCAAACTCCGAGGTCAGTTCTGCAACCTGAGTAGTTTCATCGAACTTGTACTCAAAGCGGCCAGTCTGCTGAGTAAACGTACTCTCAGTCCAAGTGTCGCGTTCCACGTAAACGTACTTATCGTCAAAGTCCACCAGATAATGGCAGACCTCAATACCGCGTTCCTTATCGTAGGAATAAGGGAGTGCAGCAGATAATGCAGTTCGTTTCTGTATAAATGTCGCAGAGAAGGTCGTTGTGGGACCCTCAATAAATGCTTCCTCTACAACAGGTTCTTCTTCTATAGCGGGGTTTACAGTTTCTTCCATTACTTCAATATCTTTGTTTTCAGGCAAGTTAATGTCACCTTCCTTCCTTGTAAATTCTTGCGCTAACGCATCAACCAGCGTAGCCATCAGCTTGTCCTTATCCTCGGCAGCAAACTGCACGCTTGCACACGCGCCTTCCATAGCGGGGGTTCTATCCGCTCCGAGCAAAGTAACACCGGTGATAACAAATTTATCAATGCGGCAAATATCATCTTCTTCGGCAAACTCAATGGCTTTTATCAGAATCTCCATGGAAACGTCTGACCTCTCACGCTTCTGCATAATATCCTCAGCGTAATTGGCATATCCGCGCCATAAATAAGCAGACGCATACATATGTGCGCGGCCATCATCTTCCTCGACGATGCAAGCATCTCGCACATCGGCAGGGAATACGCCCACAGGCACTTCCATATATTGCAATCTGAATTGGCCATCGTTCATTGCATCTTCTACGATTTTGATATCGTGACCGCCAAAATCGAGCTCACCGCTTTGATTCATCGCTACATTGGCCAGTAAGGGAGTGTTGTATATAGTAGGGAGGGCATCTTGCAAGGCTTCCTTGGTAATAAAACTTTTGTTTCGATTTTCGCCGTCATGACATACATTTACGCGCAGCTTTAGAAAACGTTCGGAATCATAAGTGTCATCAACACTGTATGTAGCTCTTAAACTTAAATCCTTATTTGTCACCTTTTTCACCTCCCTCCCATGCAAAATAAAAACGCCGCTCACAAGGAGCGGCCATCTATCAGAATATGAGTCTATCAGTTTGAACTATCTTTATCTCCGCGAACACCGATGTGGGACATTTTTCATCGTTTAGAAATGTATACAATGTGCCATTTGTACTAACAAGCTTCAAACCGGCAGCAAGTAAGCGGTCTTTTGCTTCCTCGCCCTGCACGCAAATAAGTTTTGGCATTTTGCATCACCACCTTATTGTTTATCACGGGTGCGTTCGCCTTCGTCTGATATATTATCGGACTCAGGTCTTCCCGCGTCTGCGCTTGATATAGTGTTGCTGCTCTGCAAGGGCACCAAGCGTTCATTAAGCTTCAATACATTATTCTCTATATGATTAAGCCCAAGTGCATAAAGGGGTTCAAAGCCCATGCTGGCCATTAAGGGCGTCACAACTGGCAAACCATACTGTAACACGCTCGTAAGTGACTTCTGATAATCGCCACGGGTATACCTGCCGCACGGCAAGAAAACCATGCGATAGTTTTTGGCAAAAGACTGTTTTTGCAGTATACGGTTAATCGCAACGCCAATACGCTTTACAATCTCCCACGTCATAGACTCATCTGCCATGCCGCTAATCTCAAGAGCGCGAGAAGATGTAGCAGAGCCTGAGAATATGAGGCTGCTTACACCCGCCGCATCCCACAGATGTTGTTCAGATTCGACTATCTTGTCGCTCTGAGCGGCAGCAGTAGGCTCAAAAGTTATCTTCTGCACATCCATCGGCGAAAGGATGCTACCGAAATTGTCAGGAAGAACCTCGCTAAGATTACTCCAAAAGTCCTTAGCCTTATCAAAGTCTAAGGACCATTCGCCGTTACTGTTCAGGCCAAGCTTCATAACCAGAAGCGCATAATTCTGCATCTCTGAATTCGTCATGGCCAGATCCTTATAATCCTCCACGTCATAAATCGCTCGCAAAATGCCAACAAAAGGTGGGAGTATGTAAGTTAGGTCGTCATTGGCCTTAATAGCAAATGAATACGGGGCATCAAGTTCTATCCATTTCTGAGTAGTATCTTTCTGGTATTGGCTATATTTCGTCTGAAATTCTTTAGGGAACAGCTCAAGTTCATTGTTGTATATGTCAAAATACGAGAAGTCATAAGCGACATTCCAACAATTCTGCTGATAGCTGGCTATCTTACAATAGTTGGAGTCAAGGAACTGGAACGACATACCTTCCTTTGTCACCCAAGTAGTGCAATAGCACACATCTTCGCGGTAACATGTAACAAGAATGCGCTCCGCCTGCACCTTGATATCCGACCCCGCTAAAAACACATTAGTCTTCTGGTAATCTTCGAGTTCTTTGGAAGACTCCTTCAACTCATCAAACGACGTCTGACTAACCACATACGACAAATCACAGAGCTGTGACATATACTGTATGAGCCGCCAAAAATGAGGGGATAGATTATACAGCATACGAACGGCATCGCGTAGCTGCGCCTCGTTGGCAACTGGGTCTTGTATATATGTAGCAATCTGGTCTCGCCCGTATTTATTGAACGTCTCAACTTTCATGTTGTCGTTCAGGTTTTTATACATTATCTTGGCAAGAGCTGAATAGAAAGCACGAGGCTTGCCGCTCATCATGCCACGCGTATCAAACGTCTTACTGACTTCCGCCGCGTTAGACAGGGGCGGCGTTTTATTGGTGCCTACCATAAGCCACCACCTTTCTTTACTTTAGGTGCCCTAATCAAAGGCACAAATCCTTGTATATCATTTTTAGGTTTTATCACAGATGTGTAATCAGATATATAATACACAACGTAAGCCAAAGCGGAGAATCTATCCTTATCCAGCTTACGCACGACCTTCTCAACAGTTAAATTACCATTCGGTAGATTCTTCAGCTTAAGGTTCGCCACCTCAGCAAACAGCAAATCTGTCTGTATATAGGGAGTAGCGTCAAAAGACTCATCCTTACGGAACTCGGCATACAGTTCAAGGTCTTCCCGCTTGCTCAACATGCGGAGCTTGCCGCTGTCTATAGCATCAATAAACAAGGTGATAATCCGTGACTGCAATCCCTGCGCCTTCAGGTCAAACAAACACCTCTTAGCATCCTGTGTCGCGCCCTGATTGGTTGTATTAACCGTGTTCCAAGGCTCGAACTGCTCGCCGGTTGAAGGGTCAACATTAGCCTCCAACAACTTGTCCACGAGACCGGTGCCAAGTCCATTGCCGTCAAGAATAACCATACGAGGGTTATACGCCTGAGCATAACGCTTGATAATGGCCGCCTGAGTAGAAAAGTTCAGCACGTTAGAGATATTGACCATATTAACAAGGTTCATATACTTAATCTTGTTAGTCATAGGGTCACGGTCTACTTTCACAATAGCCAGAGATGACTGGTTGTTGTTCGTCTTCTGTGAACGTGCCACGTCAACGCCAAAATAATACTCGTCCGACTCTTTCTGCGCTCGCATAATCGCGTTATCGAGCGTGCGGCAAGCCAGCAGCTTATTAACGTCAACAAGCGCACCGTCGCTACTGCCAGTCCACGTGCCGCCATAGTTCTGCGCAAATGCCACAGATGACATACTGGCTCGTTTGGCGAGTATCTGTGCCTTAGACGAACCTCGACCGTACCAGCACGGTATCATCCAGTCCGCGCCGATTACCATCTTGCCTCCAAGGTCTATCATAGTATGTGTCATATCAATAGAGCGTATATGCTCTGTCGAGCCGCGCCAACCGGGGGTAGAGAAGAAGTTGATTTGCTGATTCAACTCACAAGGGTCAACCAACCCCAAACGCCCCATCGTATATCGCGGCACTTCAACAATCGGCTCAATAGCATCTTGGAATGTCTCGGCATCACACAGCACGCTCTCCTCAACGTTGATACGCTTACGACGCTGACCCTTTGAGGTTTGGGAGTTCGCCAGTGCATCTATGCGCGAACCATTCTTAAATAGAATATAAGCCTCATTAGCCGTAAAGCTCTTTTTA
>ERZ773147.220-NODE-220-length-71645-cov-9.580249_pt1 | contig 71645 bp, 68 predicted proteins | sample MGYA00580851_ERZ773147 | MGnify/ENA primary metagenome ERZ773147 (study PRJEB29015, sample SAMEA2737818) | human gut metagenome | biome: human gut; feature: human-associated habitat; material: faeces | place: China | collected 2012 ... | reverse complement strand
GCGTGCTTGAATGGGGTTCAAGAGGCCGGAAGTTCGAATCTTCTCACCCAGACCACCTAAAACCTGTTATCTGACAGATAGCAGGTTTTTTGTTATCTCTCCCCCGCTATGCCGTGTTTATACTGATTGAGGTATAGAACTAAATTCGCCATGCTGACACGGCGATGGCGTAAGGTGGAAAAAGTCCAGTATTTAATATATAAAAGCCTGTGAGCGCCCAATTTGGGCTTATATTATAAATAGGAAAAGGACCGGCGGAATACCGGCCCTTTGATGTTACGGCTTACAGATCGTAATACTTCTGGAATTCCGCCGGATGAGGAATGCGGGCGATAGCCTCAGCCTCCTTGCGCTTACGCTGTATCCATATTTTGATAAGTCTTTCGGGGAATACACCGCCGCGGGTTAGGAATTCATAGTCGCTCTCCAGCGCGTCCAGGGCTTCCTCAAGACTCTTGGGCAGGCCTTTTATTTTAGCTTTCTCCTCATCGCTCAAATCGAACAGATTGAAGTCAAACGGCCCCCAGCCCATCGCATGCGGGTCTATCTTGTTGGCTATTCCGTCAAGGCCGGCCATGAGTATTGCGGCATAGGCATAATAAGGGTTGCAGGTAGCATCCGGGTTTCTCAACTCAAAGCGCTTTGCCTTGGGGGACTTTGCGTAAGCAGGTATGCGCACAACGGCGCTCCTGTTTGCCATGGCATAGCCTATGGTAACAGGCGCTTCAAAGCCCGGAACAAGGCGGCGGAAAGAATTTGTGGAAGGGTTGGTTATGCCGCAGATAGCGCCGGCATGAGCCAGCAGACCGCCGATGAACCACAGCGCTTCGTCAGAAAGCTGAGCATAGCCCTTTTCATCATAGAAAACGGGTTCGCCGTTTTTCAGCAGCAGCATATGCACATGCATGCCGTTGCCCGCTTCATCGCGCACGGGCTTGGGCATAAGCGTTGCGGTCTTGCCGGCCTGCGCCGCGGCGTTCTTTATTATGTATTTAACGGTCATGGTAGCATCGGCCATCTTGGTCATTTCGCCAAGCTCAACTTCTATTTCAAGCTGTCCGCAGCCGCCGACTTCATGATGATGGTACTTTACGCCAACGCCCATATCCTCAAGCATAAGGCACATGCGGGAGCGCAGGTCGCTGGTTATATCCTGCGGCTTATCTATATGATATCCGCCCTTATGCGGCGTCTGGTAGCCGTTATTGTCATAAGGATTGCCGCTGTTCCAGTCCGCCTCCTGCGTGTCAACTGTATAGCCTACGCTGTGCGGCAGGGTTTGATAGCTTACGTTATCGAATACATGGAACTCAAATTCAGGCCCTATAATCATCTCATCCGCTATGCCCGTTTCCTGCATATATGCTATGGCGCGCTTTGCAACGTTTCTTGGGTACTGATCAAAGGGGCGGTTGTCCGGCCTGTCTATTATCATAACATCGCCCGTCATCGTGAGCGTGGGCACCGTGGCAAACGGATCGAGAGCGGCTGTAGCAAGATCGGGTATAAACACCATGTCGCTGTTTTCAACGGGCGCGTAGCCATAGTTGCTGCCGTCAAAGCCTATGCCGTAGGTCAGCGTGTCCTCGGTAAGCCGCTGCTGGGGGATGAGTATATGGCGCCAGCGGCCGTCTATGTCGGTCATTTTGAAATCTATCATCTTAACATCATTGGCTTTGATAAATTCCTTAACTTCGTTCAGGGTTGAAAACATGTTTGTCCTCCTTATCGCTATGACAATGGGTTATAATAAAACCGCAAGCTATTGCTTTGACTTATACAAATATAAGCATTGCTTGCATATTTAAGTATAGCATTCATTTGCCGCGCGGTCAAAGGAATCGGGCATTATATATAATCTATTAAAATAAGGCGGGGCATGCTTTGCCCTGCCTTATCGCGTATGGATATGCATATATGCATCAAAGCATTATGCATATCAGTCCGGAGCAGCCGTTATTGACCATTTTCTCAACTGTATCATGCAGCCGTTGCTGCACGTTTTCAGGCATAGCATTTACCTTTACAGCCATGCTTTCGCGTATCATATCCCTTAGGGATTTGCCGAAAATATCCGTCTGCCAAAGCTTCTGCGGGTCTTTTTCAAACGTTTCCATAAGATATGCCATGAACGCTTCGCTTTGCTCCTCCGTGCCTACCAGCGGCGCTACTTCGGACGCTATATCAACCTTTATTATGTGCAGACCGCTTGCCTTGGCCCTGAGCCGTACTCCGAAGCGGTTACCCTGGCGCACAATTTCCGGTTCTTCCAGCATCATTTCATCCAGCTCCGGCGGCACCATGCCGTAGCCCGTGCTCTTGGCGCACCTGAGCGCGCCCTCTATGCGGTCATATTCCTTTTTCGCTGCCACAAAGGATTTTATGGATGCCACAAGATGCGCATCGTCCTTTATTTCATAGCCACATTCCTCGCCAAGTATTTTATAGAACATGCTGCTTACCGGGCGCAGTTCTATCGATATTTCTCCGCTGCCGAGCGATACTTGTTCAAGCCTTGGCGCTTCGTAATCCTCAATATCGCTGAGCATGGAGCATATGCTGCCGTAGTCGCGCATTTTTGCCACGCTGTCTATGGCATTGAGCGGCTCGGTTATGCGCTTCACAAGATAATGCTCCGCGCCAAGTTCGCACACCCAATCCGGTATGTTTATGGATATTGAATGAACGGGGAATTCCATAAGCACGGTTTCAAGCACGCTGTAAAGCTGCTCCGCGTTTAGGCTAAGCACATCAAGCGCCTTTACCGGAACACAGTATTTATCCTGCATTGCGTCTGCAAGGGCCTGCGTTTCCGCGTCCTGGGGGTGCACGCTGTTTAGTATTACGGCAAACGGTTTCCCCTGCTCTTTCAGCTCGTTCACAACGCGCTCTTCGGCCGGAATATAATCCTCGCGTGATATTTGCGTTATGCTGCCGTCCGTGGTCATAACTATGCCTATCGTGGAATGATCGGTTATTACTTTGCGCGTGCCTATTTCGGCAGCGCGGTCGAACGGCATCTCCTCCTCGCTCCAGGGTGTGCGTACCATGCGGGGCATGTTGTCCTCCTCGTGGCCTACCGCGCCCTTTACCATGTATCCAACGCAGTCAACTAATCGTATACGGCATTTTGCGCCGTCACCTATGGTCAACTCCGCCGCCTCGTTTGGCACAAAGCTGGGCTGTGTGGTCATTATCGTGCGGCCCGCCGCGCTTTGCGGCAGTTCATCAGTAAGGCGCGCGCGTTCATATTCATCGGTTATTGTCGGTATAACAAGCATATCCATGAATCGCTTGATAAAAGTTGATTTGCCCGTGCGCACAGGGCCGACAACACCAATATAGATATCCCCTCCGGTGCGCGCGGCAATGCTTGAATACAGCTCATTTCTATCCATATAAAAGGCTCCTTCCCCTTAGGCTTATAAAGCTTATCTATGGAAAAATATATGTGCCGCGTTTCCGTTTAATGCAAAACCCGCCAATATGGCGGGTAAATGTTTGGTTATTTTATTATATCTCCGGCTTTGTCTTGCCCCTTACGTTCAGCCTGATAGGCGTTTGCGTAAGGCCGAAGGATTTGCGGAAGAAGTTTTCAAGATAACGTTTATACGAAAAATGCATAAGGTCGGGATCGTTGACGAACAGCACGAACGTGGGCGGGTTGGTAGAAGGCTGAGTGCCGTAATATATCCTAAGCCTTCTGCCTTTATCGGAAGGCGGCTCGGTAACGGATATAGCCTCGGCTATTATGTCGTTCAGCGTGCCTGTGGATATGCGCGCGCAGTTCTGGCGGTATGCTTCATTTGCAACCTCCATAACCTTGTTCACACGCTGCCCCGTAAGTGCGGATATGAATATCATCGGCACATAATCCATGAATGCAAGGTCAACGGCCAGTTTTTTCTTAAATTCGTTCATGGTGTGGGTATCCTTCTCGATAAGGTCCCATTTGTTTACCACAAGAACACTTGCCTTGCCCTCTTCATGAACGTAGCCTGCAATGCGCACGTCCTGCTCGCTTAGTCCCTGTTCGGCATCCACTACTATGAGCGCGATATCGCAGCGGCGTATGGCGGCAAGCGAACGTATAACGCTGTATCGCTCTATGCTTTCATCCTCGATAGAGCGCTTGCGGCGTATGCCTGCCGTATCGACCAATATGTAATCCTTATCGCCAAACCTGAAGGGAGAGTCGATAGCGTCCCTTGTGGTGCCGGGTATGTTGCTCACTATTGTGCGCTCATCGCCAAGCAGCGCGTTTACAAGGCTGGATTTACCAACGTTGGGCTTTCCTACCACGGCAACGCGGGTGGCCTCTCCCTCGTCCTCTCCGGCGTGTTCAGGGAAATGCGCAACAACTTCGTCCAGCACATCGCCAAGGCCAAGCCCCTGCTCGGCGGATATTGTTATAGGCTCGCCTATGCCAAGCTCATAAAAATCATATAACGCATCGGCATACTTTGGATGGTCTATCTTATTTACCGCCAGCACTACAGGCTTTTTGGAACGGCGCAGCATTTCGGCAACCTCAACATCTGCTGCAGTCAGCCCTTCGCGGCCGTCTACTATGAATATTATAACGTCCGCTGTCTCTATTGCCAGTTCGGCCTGCCTGCGCATCTGCTTGCTTATTATGTCCTCCCGCATCGGCTCTATGCCGCCGGTATCTATAAGCGTGAACGAATGGGTGAGCCATTCGCCGTCCGCATATATCCTGTCGCGTGTAACGCCGGGCGTATCTTCAACTATCGCTATGCGCTTTCCTGTTATTTTGTTGAAAAACGTGGACTTGCCCACGTTCGGGCGGCCAACTACGGCCACAAGCGGCTTTGCCATATTATTTCTCCTCGTTTAACCTGTCAAACAGGCTGTATACAAATTCTTCGCCGTCGGCGGCGCACATGGGCCACAGCGGCATTCCCATTTCGGCTGCAAGCCAGTCCGTATCCCTTCCGTCAAGGAAAACGCTGTCGCGCTCTCTTAACATATCGTCAGGAATAAGCAATGCGTCGGCTTTGCTGCCACTTAGCTGCTTTGCGATATCCGTTGCGGTCACAAGGCCGGAAACGGTTATCGTATGGCCAAAGAAGTTGTTTTCTATGCTGTGCAGCGTAAGCTCAATGCCGTAAGGCTTCAGCTTATCGAAAAGCTTCTGTAAAAAATTGCGTGCGGACATGCCCGTTGCGCCTATAAGTTTCACGTTTCTTTTCAGCGGCTGTATTTCCTTCAGAGCCTCATTGAAGCCATGCTCAAACTGGCGCATAAGGCCTACGCCGTTTTCAATCTGCAAAAATTCGCCGTAGCTTTCATAGCTTGGCAGTTCGCGGCCGGCTATCATATACATTTCATCGGAAGCGTATACAAAGCCTTCCTCGCCGCGCGCCTCAACGGCCGCATTAAAGCTTTCCGTATAATCAATTATATCCGATGCTTCCTGTTTTGTCAGCAGTCTCAGTGGATATAATCCTTCGCGGAATTTGGTTATGCCAACCGGCACGAGCGCAAGCGTTTTTGTCGCCGGACGGAGAGCATAAAGATCATTTAGGCTTTTTTTCAGCACGTCTCCATCGTTAAGGCCGGGACATACAACTATCTGCCCATGAAAGCAGAGACCGTACTCCTTCAGCGCCGTAAGCCGTTCCATTATGCGCGCGGCGGAAGGATTTGCCATCATGCGCGTACGCACTGCGCCGTCCGTAGCATGGATAGAAACATACAGCGGGCTTACCCTGCGCCTGAGCATACGGTCAAACTCTTTGTCATCCACGTTTGTAAGGCTGACATAGTTGCCCATTATGAGCGAAAGCCGCCAGTCGTCGTCCTTAAAATGCAGCGTATCGCGTCCGCCCTTGGGCATTTGATCTATAAAGCAGAATACGCATTTGTTTTTGCAGCTTCTTACTTTGCTCATCAACCCGCTTTCAAAATATATGCCAAGCGGTTCGTATTCCTCTTTATCAACTTCCGCGGTAACTATCTTGCCGCTTTTTGTTTCCAACTCCAGCGTAACGTGCGTTTCTGCCGTAAGCTGTTCGTAATCTATAACGTCCTCAACGTCCTCGCCGTTTATACGCAACAAGAAGAAGCCGGGTTTGATGCCCAGCTCCTCCGCTATGGAATCATTGTCTACTGCTATTATTCTTTGGCGCATATCAATCCTGTGCGTCGTCTCCACCTTCCATATCGTCCGATGCTTCGCTGGGCGCGGCGGAAAGCGCCTTACGCAGCTTAGCCTCTATTTCATCGCAAAGTTCGCTGTTGTCTTTAAGGAACAGCCTTGCATTATCGCGTCCCTGCGCCATGCGCATATCGCCATAGTAATACCATGCGCCGGATTTGGATATTATCTTGTTGGCTATTGCCAAATCAAGCACGGAGCTTTCCTTGGATATACCTTCGCCGTAGATTATGTCGAACTCAGCGGTTTTGAACGGAGGCGCCACCTTGTTCTTCACTACTTTTATGCGGGTGCGGTTGCCCACGACCTCGCTGCCGTTCTTTATTGAATCTATGCGGCGCACGTCAAGGCGTATGGAAGCATAGAACTTGAGCGCGCGGCCGCCGGTGGTGGTTTCGGGATTGCCGAACATTACGCCAACCTTTTCGCGCAGCTGGTTTATGAATACCAATATGGTGTTGGACTTGGATATGATGCCGGTCATCTTCCTGAGCGCCTGACTCATAAGCCTTGCCTGAAGGCCAACGTGGCTGTCCCCCATGTCGCCCTCTATTTCGGCCTTGGGAACGAGCGCTGCAACAGAGTCGATTACCACAACGTCCATTGCGCCGCTGCGTACCAGCGTTTCGCATATTTCAAGGGCGTCTTCACCGGTATCCGGCTGGGATACATAAAGCTCGTCCACGTCAACGCCAAGGTTTTCGGCATATACAGGGTCAAGTGCATGCTCAGCATCTATAAACGCTGCGGTACCGCCAAGCTTTTGCGCTTCTGCAATTATGTGCAGCGCAATGGTGGTTTTACCGGATGATTCTGGGCCGTATATCTCTATTATTCTGCCGCGGGGAATGCCGCCCACACCAAGCGCAAAGTCCAGTTCCAAGCAGCCGGAAGGTATAGTGGATACGGATATTTTCGATGCCGCATCGCCAAGCCTCATTATGGCTCCCTTACCGAAGTCTTTCTCGATCTGGCTCAATGCCATTTCCAACGCTTTTGCTTTTTCCATTGCCATAGTGCTTTGTTTCCTTCCTTTCGCCGTCTTTTTCCTACAAGGAAATTATAACATATACTATTACGCTTGTACAGTACCTAATTATAAAATGTTTCTCCGAAGGATATCGAGCGCATGAAGACTTGCCATGCTGCGTATGCGTTCGCGGCTGCCGGTTAGCTGCAACCGTTTGGTGAAGCTTTTATCCTTTGAAGAGAAACCTATATACACAGTGCCTACGGGGTTATCTTCTGTCCCTCCGTCAGGGCCGGCGAATCCGGTCGTTGCTACGCCTATGTCGGCTCCGCTTGAAGTGCGTATGCCTTCGGCCATCTCTGCAGCGGTTTGTGCGCTTACTGCATCGTACTCATCAAGTGTGGCTTGCTTTACGCCCAGCCTATGCATCTTGGATTCGTTTGAATAAGTAACGCAGCCTTCTTTGAACCACGCGGAGCTGCCCGGCACGGAAACAAGCTTTGAGCATATCATTCCGCCGGTGCAGCTTTCGGCAACGGCTAAAGTAAGTCCTTTTTGCACGAAAAGGCGCGCGACTTCTTCATGCAGTTCAAGTCCATCCTCAGAATAGATATATTCGCCTATGCGGCGCTTAACTTCGGCTATCATGGGGGCCATTATGGCATCCGCATCTTCGCCTGCGCGGCAGCGCGCAGTTACGCGCAGCTTCATTTCTCCGTTAAGTGCATACGGCGCTATGGTTGGGTTGGTCTGACTTGCCATGATGTCCTTCAGTTCGTATTCAACGCTGGATTCACCCTTGCCGAATATCCTGAGCATCTTTGATTTAAGCATATAGCCGCTGCGCTTTTCAAGATACGGCAGCACGCTTGCCTCAAACATGGGCACCATTTCATTCGGCGGGCCGGGCATGAGTATTGCGGCCTTTGCTTCGCTTTCAACTATGCAGCCGGGTGCCGTGCCGTTGGGGTTAGGCAATATGATACATCCTTCAGGGAAATAAGCCTGCTTTACGTTGTTGGGCGTCATTTCATGGCCGCGTTTGGCAAAGCGGGCTTTGATATACTCAAGCGATGCTTCGTCAAGCACCAGCTTTTTGCCGAATGCATCGGAAACGGTCTCTTTCGTCAAATCGTCCGCCGTGGGGCCGAGACCGCCTGTCAATATAACTATGTCCGCGCGGCGCAGCGCGCCGTGTACGGCTTCGACCAGCCTGTCGTGATTGTCGCCAACGGTGGTCTGCAAATAGCAGTCTATGCCAAGATCGGCCAAGCGCTGGGAAATATACTGAGCATTCGTATTTACAATGTTGCCCATAAGCAATTCCGTACCTACGGAAATAAGCTCTGCTGACATATGCGCTCCTCCTTACGCGGCCTTGGCGGCGCGGTTGGTTTTAACTATATAATCTATGCAGCTCCATATTGCAAGCGCCACGGATATCCAAATGATTATCTGATCGACAGGAACGCCGCATTTTACAAACACGGGGTTAAGGAACAGCATAAGCGTTATGCCTATGAACTGCGTAAGCGTTTTAAGCTTGCCCAAGGGGCCTGCGGCTATTACTATATTTTTGTTTGCATATATAAGGCGGAAACCGCTTATTACAAACTCGCGCGATATGGTGATAAGCGTGGCTATTGGCGAAAGCAGGCCGACTGCGGTTAGCATTATCATAGCTGCGGCGGAAAGAATCTTGTCCGCAATGGGGTCCATAAGCTTGCCAAAATCGGTAACTATATTCATGCGGCGCGCTATTTGCCCATCCAGCATATCCGTAAGATATGCTATAACGAACAGAGCGCCTGCAAGATACATGCTCCAGCTTACCGGAATATAAAAGCATGCGACAAACACCGGTGTAAGCACCATTCTGGTTATGGTAAGCTTGTTGGGAAGGTTCATTTTACAAATTCTCCTTTCAAATCATATGCGGATGCATCCGTTATTTTTGCGTATACAAAGTCGCCCGGCTTTACGGAGGCGGGAATGTTTATTATCTTTATTATACCGTCTACATCCGGTGCTTCCGCGTAACTTCTGCCGTAACAGGCGTCCTTATCCGCCCGCTCTATAAGCACTTCGTATTCTTTGCCTATGCGCTTTTTGTTTAGTTCAAGCGATACTGTCTGCTGCATACGCATTATCTTATCTAGCCTTGCTTTCGCGGTGGCTTCGTCTATCTGGCCATCCATAAGCGCGGCCTTCGTACCATCCTCCGGACAGAACACGAACGCGCCAACCCTATCAAACGGTTCATTTTTAAGAAAATCATACAGCAGCTCAAACTGCTCTTCCGTTTCCCCGGGGAAGCCGAGCATAACGGTGGTACGCAGTATAAAATCGGGCGATGCTTCGCGTATATAGCGGGTTATGCGGCGAATGTGCTCTGCGGAGCCGTGGCGGTTCATGGTTTCAAGCATAACGGAATCGATATGCTGAATTGGCATATCTATATAGCGCACTATCTTTTCATTGCTGAGCATTGTGTCCACCAGTTCTTCCGTAACCGTGTTAGGATAAGCATACAGCACCCGCAGCCACTTTATGCCATCTATTATGGATAGCTCATTAAGCAGTTCCGCAAGCTTAGGTTCGCCGTATATATCGGAACCGTATGCGGAAGTGTCCTGCGCTATCAGCGTAAGCTCCTTAACTCCGCCTGCCGCAAGCGCCTGCGCTTCCTCAACAAGCTTTTCTATCGGCACGCTGCGCCTGCCGCCGCGAATCAGCGGTATTGCGCAATATGTGCAGCGGTTGTCGCACCCGTCCGCAATGCGGAGATAGGCGCTGTATTTAGGTGTGGATAGCATACGCGCTCCGCTGTATGCGCAGCCGCACTGCATGCCGACCAATGCGCATATCGCGTCCGCAAGCTCCTTATGCTTGCCAACGCCCCAAAATAGATCGACCTCGGGCAGACTTTCGCGCAATTCCTCGGGGTACCTTTGACTGAGACAGCCAGAGACAACAAGCTTTGCGCCGTCCTTCCTGTCCCGCGCGGCTTCAAGGATTGTGTTTATCGATTCTTCCTTTGCGGAAGCTATAAAGCCGCATGTATTTACAACGATAACATCTGCATCCTTTTCATCAGATGTTATATCAAACCCGGCGTCCCTAAGGCAGCCGAGTATAAGCTCGGAATCGATAAGATTCTTTGAACATCCAAGGGATATCATCCCGGCCTTATGTTTCTTCATCGGTGGTATTTACCTCGCTTTCGCCCGTTTCATTCTCGCTTTGGCTTGCGGCGGCAGCGCCCGTGCCGAAGCGCCGCTCAAATTCCGCCCTGTCTATCAGCAGCTTTCTTGCCTTGCTTCCGTCAAAACCGGAAACTATCTTCTGCTGCTCCATTATGTCTATCAGCCTTGCCGCGCGCGCGTAGCCCACGCGGAGCCTACGCTGTATCATGGATATAGAAGCCTGCCCGCTGTCCATAACTATGCGCACGGCCTCCGGCAGAAGCTCGTCCTCCTGCTTGCCGTTACCATGGGCCGGACCCTGAACGGCGTCGCTCGTTATTCGGTCAAAAGCTTCTTCCTCAAGCGGCGGCTGAGTATTTGTCTGTGCGAAGAAATCCATAACGCGCTCAACTTCCTCGTCCGAAACAAATGCGCCCTGCGCGCGTATGGGTTTGCTTGCGCCGTTTGCGTGGAACAGCATATCGCCCTTGCCCAGCAGCTTCTCGGCGCCGGTTGTATCGAGTATTACGCGGGAATCAACGCCTGATGACACCGCGAACGCTATCCGTGAAGGTATGTTTGCCTTTATGAGACCCGTTATGATGTCCGTAGACGGTCTTTGCGTTGCAACTATAAGATGCACGCCTGCCGCGCGGCCAAGCTGCGCAATGCGGCAGATGGAATCCTCAACATCTTTTGCCGCGACCATCATAAGGTCGGCTAACTCGTCTATCACAACAACAAGCTTGGGAAGCCGTTCGCTTTCTTCCACCAATGCGTTATAGCGGGCAAGGTCACGCGCATTTACCTTGGCCATGTTCTGATAGCGCTGCTCCATTTGCAGCACGGCCCATTTCAGTGCGCCGGCGGCCTTCTTAGGATCTGTCACGACGGGCAGCATTAGATGCGGCAGCGGTGCATATACGCGCATTTCAACTACCTTGGGATCTATAAGTACCAGCCGGAGATCGCTTGGCGAGGCTTTGTATACCATGCTCAGCAATATATCGTTTATGCAAACGCTTTTGCCCGAGCCCGTTGCGCCGGCGATGAGCAGATGCGGCATCTTTTCAAGATTGGCGCAAACTATGCGCCCGGCTATATCCTTGCCCAGCGCGAAGGAGATGGGCGAACGTTCTGACTGGAACTCCTTTGATTCTATAACCTCGCGCAGCAATACCTGAGCGGCATTTTTATTGGGAATCTCTATACCTATTGCCGCCTTGCCGGGTATTGGCGCCTCTATGCGCACAAGCGGCGCGGCAAGAGCAAGCGCTATATCCTGGCTTAGGGACGTTATGCGGTTCACCCTTATGCCCTGCGCGGGCTGAAGTTCAAAGCGCGTTATAACGGGGCCAACGCTTATGTTTATTATCCTTGCGGGGATGTTGAATGTCGCAAGGGTATCTATGAGCAGCTTTGCCTTTTCCTGCGGGGATTCGTTGCCGGTGGGCATATCCGATGCGGGGCTGTTTAAAAGGCTGTATGGCGGCCGCTGATAATCGACTACGGGTGCGGCGGAAGATGGTATGTCCTCTATCTCTTCCGCTTCGTATTCAGGTTGCGTCGGCTTTGCGGGCGCGGGTTCTATCGGTTCATATACCGGAATATCCGCAGCGGCATTTTCGGCTTTTGCGGGCGCGTTTCTTATTATTCTGTTGTCCTCGTCCGGCTGAAAATCATGGAAATAATCAACGTTCACGGTTTCTTCATCCAGCCTGTCGAAGGCTTCTTCAACGGCCTTCTCCTTCATGGCGCGCTTGCGTATCTGTCCCTTTGTGGGCATGAACTCGGGGCCGTCGTCCTCGTCGTCATTCGGACGCACGGGCTCCGTTTTATGTACGGGAAGCGGCTCGGGTATAGGTTCGGCCTTCTGATTGAACGAAGGATCGAGCGTGAATATGTTATCTTCAAACGAATTGCCCTTCTTGCCGCTCTTTTTGCTTGCTGTTGGCTTTTTCTTTTGCTTTGCAATTGGCGCGCCGGAAAGCACCTCTTCGGTTATATCCTCGGTATAAAGCGACTGCTGCTGCGCGCGCACGGCCTGCTTATGCTCGGCTATGCGCTCGTTTGCGGCGGAGACGCCCGTTCGTATGCTTTGCCCAAGCTTAGCACCGGCATTTTTTATTGAAAGCCGCGTTATCAGCAGGAAAGATACCATTATGCATGCAATGAACAATATATATGACCCTATGCGGCCCATGAGCAGCAGCGCGGGGTACGCGACAAGCGCGCCGAATATGCCGCCGCCTTCGCGGTAGGTAAAGCCAAGGGTATATGCATCCTTATAATAGTCTAGCGCCTTCATGCCCTCAACGGCATCCGGCCTGCGGGCGATATGTATTATGCTCAGTATTGCTACTATGCTTATTATGCTGAGCACTGCGGGCAGCGCGCCAAGGTCTCCCTCGCTGAAAACTATCAGTAATACGCCCGCTGCAATTATGCCTACGGGCACGGCGTAGCCGGCTATGCCGAACATGCCGAATATGAAGCCGCTTATGGCCTTGCCAAGTATGCCTACGGCATCAAAATACATACTCGCGCCTAAAAAAAGACCAAGCGCTATAACTATAACGCCCCAAACCTCCCGCTTTGTTTGGGCGGCTTGATTGGCCGTCTTTTTCTTTTTTGAGCTTTTTTTACCGTTTGCCATAGCGTTTTCCTTTGCTCGTACTTATCTATATTATACTATATTATCCCTGATAGGGAAAGCATAAGAATTTGGCGCCGACAAAACTGCGGCGCCAAGGCGTTTGTTTATTGTGATACGGGGCTAAAAGTTACTGCGCGGTGTTCAGCGCGTATGTTGCGTGCACCACGCTGCCAAGTGTTTCCTTATCTGTATAGCATATATATACGGTGTCTGTATCGCGGCCCGGAATAATGGATGTACTCATCAAATCGGCCACCGCTTTGTTTACACCGGATTCGGTGTAATACACCCAAAGCGTATACGGATACTCATCGGTATGCTGTTCCTCACCTTCGCCGTCATCACTGCTGCCGCTCAATCTGTTCTCAAAGTAGAATATCTTTTTGCCGTCCAAAGACCACATGAAGTTGAACACGTTGAAGCCGCGGGTTATTTCGGTCACGTCGCCCGTTTGCATGTCTATATATGCAAAGGAGGACGCTTTCGTGCCCGCCGCATCTCCGCCGGAAAGTGTATACGCCATATAGCGCGAATCCGGGCTTATGCTGAAGTTATCGCCCGATATGAACACGCGCCTTGAGCCGCCTTCGGGCTTTATGCTGTATATTGCGCCGTCGTTTTCCATGGTGGTTTCAACGAAGTATACTTCGCCGTCGGCAAAGCCTATCATGCCTTCGTCGCAGCCTTTTTTGTCCACGTCGCTGTGGCGCTTTGCCTCGTCCGGTACATTAAAATCATACTGATGCACGCTTATCTCGCCGGAGCCGCCTATTGAAAACAGCCGTCCACCCATGCTGTCCCAGCAATAGGCGCTTATTGTGTCGCCAAAGCCAACGGCGGAAAGGTCAGTTATAAGATCGCGCGAGTCAACGTCAAAAACATAAAGGTGGGCGCTTTCCCCTGCCATTTCAAGCACGGCTAAGCGCCTGCCGTCTGGCGAAAATGCTGCGGACACTATTTGCTCAAACTGATATTTTGAAAATGCCCTGCTTCCGCTTGAATAACCGCAAAGCCAAAGCTGTTCGTATTCTATCGTTTCGCCGCCGTCCGAATATTCCTTTATGCGTTTTGAATAAAGGCATGCGCTCTTGTCCGGCGTTACGGTCAGCGCAAGGCCGTCGGGAATAATTATGCTGCCCTGCTCCTGCTTGCCGTTTATGCGGCACGGCGCAATGTCATATGCGGCAAGGTATTCCATGCCGCTTTCGTATGCGGGCAGTTCGCCGTATTTAAGCTTAACTATGCTCCATTGCGCGCTTACGGCGCCATCAGATGCAAGCAGCTTATCCATAAGCCGCTGTGCAGCGTCCTTTGAAGATTGAGCGGCGGATATGAGCAGTATTGTTTCCATATCGCTTGAAAGCGTAGGCGTCATATCGTTACCGCACTCCAATATGCCGCTTCTATACATATCAAATGCATTTGCAACAACGTAGTACGCTTCCCCGTCGGCGGCTTTTTCCGCGGCGGAAACATCTATCACCGGATTATCGCTGTTATCGTCAGACGTTTGCTTGGACGTTTCCGGCGCGACAAGCGGCCTGAGCGTTACTGTGAGCATGCCGTCTGAAGCTGACACGGCATACATGGCATTGCTGTTAAGCTGAAAATACAGCGTATAGGAATCGTCATCCGCTCCGGAAACGCTGAAGCTGCCGCTTATAAGCCCGCTGTTCAGCCCGGAGTTATTCAAAAGATAATCCGTGTGTTCAAGCTTGCCTATCCTTATGGCAAGACGGAAAGGCTCGCCAAGCAGCCGTATGCTGTAATCAGGCAGGGTTCTTAACGAAAGTTCGGTGTCCCCTGCGGTAAGGTTGCTGCCTATGCAGAAATCGAGCGCTATCACGGTATCCGTTCCGGATTCGCTCACGGTCACCGTGCGCAGATTGCCGTCGTTCAGTTCGGCTCCGCCGCTTGTTTCTTCGCTGGTGAAGCCGTCGTATGTAAGCTCCTCTGCGGGCGGCGTTGCCTCAGCATCCTCTTTAGCGCATGCGCATAGGCTGAGCAGCACCAGCGCAGCAAGAATTATGGCAAGAATATGCTTTTGCATTCTTCATTCTCCTTAATATATTGCATTCATTATACCCTAAAGAGTGACAAAATGAAATAAATACGCGCTATTTAATACTTTGTTTTCAAATCAGGCGTCGAAAAGGCTTTGCATGGCGGGACTAATTTGCTATAATAGATTGACTGACGATATCCCTATTCAGGAGGATGTATCTATGAAATGTAAAGTATGCGGAGCATACAACGAGGATTACCTTGAATACTGCGAAAAATGCGCAGCTCCGCTGACTGCTGACACAGAAAGCGAAAAGACCGAAGAAATTCAGCAGCCGGAAAACAAACAGAATAAAGGGCAGGATTATCAATCCTATGTGGCTTCAACCGGCGAAACGCCGCCGGCGTGGGGCTTTGTTAAGGCACCCGACTGGCCCAAGCCGGAATTTGATGCGGACACCGTTAGCGAGGAGGACATTCCCCAGGGTTACGGCGCGCGTTTCAATCCCCGCCCGGCCAATGCGCCCGTGCAGAAGGTTGCCGCTAACGAAGGCGACGAGGATTTTACCAACAACGTGCGTATGCATAAGGCCGAAAAGCCCGCCGCAAAGCGTACTGCCGTGCAGCCCAGCCGCAAGCATGAAGCGGCCGCTCCCGTGGCGGCAAGCGCGGCATATGGCTACGATGCGGAAGAATCTGTGTCCCCTGCGCGCAGCACAAAGACGCAGCAGACCGTAAACAAGGTCACAAGGACGCCGATGAAGCCCGCCAAGGAAAACATTGAAATCGAGGATGACGACGATTACGATTATGACGATGATGATTTTGATGATCGTTCCTCTGCCCGCGCCAGAAGGAAGAGCGCTTCAGGTGGGCTGAAGAAGAACATTGTATTCATTGCCGCGGCGGCAGCGCTCGTAATACTGATAGCTATACTTGGCGTGATATATGTTAACAAGGTGCATGGCGGAGATTTCTCTAAGTTCATAAGCTGCACCTTCGGCGGAGACCCCATAACCCGCACGCCTACCATAGAAGCATGGAAAACCGAGGATGGCGATCCGGCGTATCTTATAACCGTGTATGCCAAGCGCAACTATACCGTGCGCTACAACAACGGCGATATTCAGCTTGAACGTACAATCAACAAGAACCAGCGCTATATTCCGTTTGTAGTGCCGCAGTCCATACTTGTTCCGGATGAGCCACTGGATGTTTCGCAGTACACCGTTAAGCCCGACTTTTTCACGGTAATAAGCCCCTCCGGCGAGGAGACAAAGCTTGAGATAGATCAGGAGATAACAATAGACATCCCCTCGATAGATCTTAACGTGACTCAGCCGAGCGTTGCGGACTTTACCGTTGATTCCCCTGTTGTGCCCATAGCCGGTTCTGTGAGCGACAATACCGTTGGCGTTTTCGTGAACGATGAACAGATAGCCATTGACGAGGCGGGAAACTTCTCCACTACTTATACCTTGCCCGGCGAAGGTGCAGCGACCATAACAATAGAGGCTCGCAAAAACGGCTACCAGACCGCTACAGCTACGTTTAACGCGACATATGGCAGCGGAAGCGGCACCCCCACTACCACCCCCGGCGATAACACAACCACCGATCCTAATGCTGGCCAGACAACCACGCCTACCGGCAACGTGAGCTTTTCCGTAAATTCCGATGTTAAGCGCGTAGGCACATCCTCCACCATGACCGTAAGCGGCACGATGGAGTCCGGCGCTACAATAAGCGTGAGCGGCGTTGAACTCGACGGTGCGGTGACGCAGGATTCTACCGCTGGCACTTTCAGCTTTACCGTAAAGACCGCAAGCGTTGGCATTTACGAGGCCGTTATAACCGCCACCAAGGGCGATGCGGCTAAGACTTCCACGCTGTATCTTGAGCATCAGCCTGATAAGACTTCCTATATGGAAGGCGTCTACAAGATGGACTATGACAAGATAAAGAATTATCCCAATCACGAGCAGGGATATAAGATTATCGGCAAAGTGACTGAGGTGATACAGGCTACGCCCTATGTAAAGGCAAGGATACAGACCAGCGAAGGCGATATGATATTCTACTATTACAGCGGAGTGGCCACCATAGAAGTGGGCGACGGCAAAACATATGAACTTTACGGCGATCCGTACGGCACGGATTCCGCAACCGGACTGCCTCAGCTGCATGCATGGTTCATACTCAAGCGCAATAGCTGATAAGCAAAACAATACAAAAACTACGGGCGGCGTAAAAACCGCCCTGTATTTTTATAAGGAGCGTATATGCGAAGCAAACGGCAAATAATGGACATTATTCTGAGCGTAGTTAAATCATCGGACAACATACGCGCTGCATACATGAACGGCTCTCGCACTAACCCAAATGTTGAAAAGGATGAGCTGAGAGACTACGACATAGTATTATCGGTAAATAACGTAAGGCAGATGATAAATGGGCGCGAATGGCTGAAACCGTTTGGAGATATAGCCATTATGCAGGAGCCGGACAGCGTGGATATGGCATGGGGCGAGAATGCAGACCTTAATAAAAGCTATACGTTCCTTATGTTGTTTCACGACCATGTGCGCATAGATCTGCACATAGAGCGCACGGATGTTACAAAGGCCGTTTATGGGAGCGACAGCCTGACCGTGCCGCTTTATGATAAGGATGGGCTTCTATCACCCATTCCTGCGTCAAATGACAGCATGTACAATGTGGCTAAGCCTACGGCGGAGCAGTTTGCGGGCTGCTGCAACGAGTTTTACTGGTGCATGAATAACGTTGCCAAAGGCATAGCGCGCAGGCAGCTTCCTTATGCCATGTGGATGTATAATTCTGTGGTGCATCCAATGCTTATAAAGTTGCTGAGTTATCGTGCGGCAATGGAGAACGGCTTTTCGATATCACTTGGCATGAGCGGCAAATACCTTGAAAGGTATATACCTCAATTTGATTTTGAGGTGCTGACAAGAACCTATGCCGCAGGAAGTTACGATGCGCTTTGGATGGCGATCGACGCGGCAATGGAGCTGTTTTCACGTACGGCTGCCACGGTGGCTGAAGGACTTGACTATGAGTATAGGCAGGATTGGGAGCAAGCCATACGGGACTATATCGAGTACATAAAAAACGGATATACAAATTAAGGAGCGGGTAAACCGCTCCTTTTAGTTATTGTTATGTTTTATGAATCCTGAAGCACGTCGTCAATTATGGCGTTAAGTGCATCGTCTATTCTGTCTTCGGCGGCGCGGGCTTCGCGTTCCTCCGATGTTTCGGCGCTGCACATGCCAACTATTTCGTTGACTGTCATCATTGGCTGCTCCTCCGCCTCTATATCCGCTGCTTCTTCTTTAAGCATTGCGGTTGGGCCGCGGTCTGCATGCTCAATATGTTCCTCTTTAGCTTCTTCTGCCTTAACCTCGGCTTCTTTGGCTTCCTCGGTAGGCGTAGTCTGGCGGTTTTCTATTTTATATATGCTCCGCATCAGTTCGGCAGGGTTTTCATATGATTCGGGAAGCTCATCGGCGTTTATGCCGGCGTCTCCTTCGGGAATGTATTCACCGGCCATCTCTATTTCGTTATCAAGGTTGGAATCCTTTATGCAGGCGCGGAAATGCTCCGCCTGTGCGGCGGCTGTTTCGGCGGCGCGCTGTAGGGCCTTGTTCAGCTTGGATGCACTTTCGCGGTAATTCTGCATGAACGCCTCCGCTTTCAGCGCGCTCTGGCGGGAGTATTCCTCGGCCTGCTGCTTTATCTTGTCTGCCTCTTCCTGCGCGGCTGCAATTATGCTTTCAGCTTCCGCATGAGCAGCGGCCTTATCTTCGTTGGCTTTGTTTATTATGCGCGCGCCTTCTGCATTGGCTTCGTCTATAACTTTGCCTGCGTCACTCTGCGCGCGGGTGAGCGCGTTTGCTATTGCGCTTTCTTTGCGCTTGTATTCCTCTATTGCCTGCTCAAGCCGCGCATTCAGCGCTTCCTGCTCGCTAAGCTTGGCCTTCAGTTCCTCTATGGCCGCTTCAAGTTCCTTTTTCTTTCCAAACATGCTCATTTCCTCCCTGTATATTTATGGTTGTTTATTGTGCTAAAAGTTCATGCGCTCCTGGCGCGGGTCTGTCGCATCCTTTGGCAGGCCGTAGCCCATGTGCAGATATGCGGCGGGCATTGGTATTCTGCCGCGCGGCGTGCGCGCTATGAAGCCAAGCTGCAAAAGATAAGGTTCATACACATCCTCTATCGTGGATGCATCGTCGCCTGTTGCAGCGGCTATGGTATCAAGTCCAACTGCGCGGCCGCCGAATTTGACTATCATGGTGTCAAGTATACGCCTGTCTACCGTGTCAAGGCCAAGCTCGTCTATGGAGAGCATATCGAGTCCGGCTCTTGCTGTGGCAAGGTCTATTTTGCCTTCGCCGCGCACTTGAGCATAGTCCCTCACGCGCCTGAGCAGACGGTTTACTATTCGCGGTGTTCCGCGCGAACGGGAAGCTATTTCTATCGCGCCTTCGCGGTCTATCGGAATATCCAGTATTCCTGCGCTCCTTACGATTATCTCAAGCAGGTCTTCCGGCGAATATGGCTGAAGCTGCTCCTTTATGCCGAATCTGTCCCGAAGAGGGGCAGTGAGCAGACCCATGCGCGTAGTTGCGCCGATAAGCGTAAAGTGCGGCAGGTCAAGCCTTATAGAGTGCGCGCTGGGGCCTTTGCCTATTATTATGTCCAGCGCGTAATCTTCCATTGCCGGATACAGCACCTCCTCAACGGTTGCATTAAGGCGGTGTATTTCGTCTATGAACAGCACGTCGCCCGGGGCAATGTTGGTCAGTATTGCCGCAAGTTCGCCCTTATGCGAAATCGCCGGGCCGCTTGTTATGTGCAGCGTGCCGCCCATTTCGTTGGCTATTATTGAGGCAAGCGTCGTTTTGCCAAGACCGGGAGGACCATAAAAAAGCGCATGGTCAAGCGGTTCGCCGCGGCGCTTTGCAGCCTCGATATATATTTCAACGTGTTCTTTTACGGCCTTTTGCCCTATATATTCCTTCAAATACTTCGGCCTTAGGCTGAATTCGTTAGCCTCGTCTTCCGCAAGCATTGAAGATGAAATGAGCCTGTCGTCGTTTGCCACTATGCGTTACCTTTTGCCCTTTCTGGCTATCTCCCTAAGCGCGCCGGTTATCATATCCTCTACCCTGTCGCAGTCTTCAACCGCGGCAACGGCTCTTCCTGCGCTTACGCCATCATACCCAAGCGATACAAGCGCGGCTATAGCTTCGCTGCGTATATCCATGCTGCCAGTGCTGCCCTTTATGCCGGCAGGTGAGTCTATTGCGGCGTCGTCCGCGGTCACTTTTTCTTTTAACTCAAGCAATACGCGTGCTGCCGTTTTTCGGCCCATGCCGGAAACCTTATCAAATGCCGCTGCGTTTTCGGTAAGTATTGCTAATGTTATATCCTGCACGCTCAGCGAACTAAGTACGCTCAGCGCAAGCTTTGGCCCAACGCGCGTAACGCCAATGAGCCGACGGAACATGGCGCGTTCCTCTTTGGTTTCAAAGCCGTACAGCGCCATAACATCCTGCGAAAGCGAAATGTGAAAATGAGTGTAAAGCTTATGAGGCGCGCCTGCTTTCAAGCATTTAAGCGTTTGGCTTGAACACAGCAATTCGTATCCGACTCCGCCAGCTTCAACTATTGCGCGGTCTGCTAACACCTCTTCAACTATTCCTGAAATATGTGCATACATATGTTTTGCTCCGTTTACTGCCGTAGGATTTATTTTATGCGGAATGTTTCAGCCGCTGGACCCGAGGTATTCGCGTGACACAGCGCCGCGGCAAGCGCATCGGCTGCATCGTCCGGCTTTGGAATGCTGTTTAGCGAAAGCAGAAGCTTTATCATTTGCTGTACCTGCTTTTTATCCGCGTGGCCGTTGCCGGTTACGGCGGACTTTATCTGCATGGGCGTGTATTCATAAAGCGGCAGCCCCGCCTGCTGTGCGGATAGCAGCGCAATGCCGCGCGCGGCCGCCACCTGAAGCGCAGTCTTGGTATTCCTTGCGAAAAACAGTTCCTCGAACGCAACATGGTCGGGCTTATACAGCTTTATCAGCTCATTCATGCATGTATACAGCCGCTCCAGCCTTTGCGGGAACGGTGTATGCGCAACGGTTTCGATAACGCCGTAGTCGATCGCCTTGGATCTAATGCCTTCGGTGCTTATTACGCCGTAGCCAAGTATGGCATAACCGGGGTCTATACCCAAAATTATCAAAGAGCCGCTACCCCCACGTTTATATTCTATTTTATTTTATCATGCGCGCAATATCTTGACAAGAGCGCTAAAGGCCCCAAACGGGCGTTTGGGGTCATTCTGCGCTTTCTATATATTCATTTATTTCCTGCAACGAGTTGAAAAGTAATCCGCCCGCTTGCAGCGCGGCGATATCTTCTGCGAATCTGTCGGGTGAAATATCTATGCTGGTTATGTGCTCATTCTCAAGCGTTTGCGTGTTGCGCTTGTATACTTCAAGCGTATCCCCATCTTCCCCCGAAAGCATAACATAATGCTCGGGACAGCATCCACCAGAATCCTTCACAAGGCTTACATAGGCGGATGTGAAAAGTTCCGCCGAATAATCCGAATATGCCGCTTTTGCTTCCTCCTTATTCATGCCCTCTATATCGCCCTGCGATTTCAGCGTAATATAATGTCCGCATCCGTCAAAACGAAGCTTCCATTCAACTTTTGTGCTTTTAAGCGCAGTTATGCGCCTATCTGTTGACACGGTTTGGATGCCGTCGTTTTCGCCCGGCATAGGCTGCTCGGCTTTCTTTGTCGGTAAAGCATTGCTGCTTTGCGGAGCTGCATCGCCTTTATTCGGGAACAATGCGCCTATGCACACAATCACCGTTATTGCTGCAAATCCGCACAGCAGGCATTTTGTTATCAGCCGCGCGGGATCAAATCTAAAAAACATATCTGTTCCTCCTAAACTTGTTGTTTATTCTGCCCAAATATATTTTGTTCATTCAAAAAAGAGGGTGCGTATGTGAATGTATTGCACCCTCTTTTATCAATAATGCTTATTTTTATTCGCCGAAGAAGTTATAGTCTGCTTCGCCGCCAATGTTTTCGCCGCCAAGGCTGTTAAGGTCGGCCAGCACAAGAGTTGTGGTATAGTATTTACCGCTGCGCCAATACTTTATCTCTATGCTGTCGCCTACCATCTTGCCCCTTATCAGCGCAACAAATTCATCCTGAGTCATGCCGCTTTGGCCTTCTATTTCAACTATTATATCGTTGGGCTCAAGGCCGGCTTTATGGCCCGGGCCGTCTTTTATTATCGATGCGACCAGTATGCCTTCGGGCGTGCCGTATGTTGTGGCGTACATTTCACCCCATGTGGTAACACTTACGCCTATGCCGGGACGCAGCACGCGGCCTTCGTTTATAAGCTGCTCCGCCACCTTCATCGCCTGATCTATCGGCAGGGCGAAACCAAGGCCCTCTGCACTTATTGCGTTGCCGTAATTGTCATAACTTGCGGTAACGGTTTTTGCGGAAACTATGCCTATTACCTCGCCGGACATGTTTATCAGCGGCCCGCCGCTGTTGCCGGGGTTAACGGCGGCATCAGTCTGAATGTAAACATTTGTAACGCCGTCTATATTCACGCTCCTTGCCGTTGCGCTCACTATGCCGAATGTAGTCGTGCCGGAAAGTTCACGTCCGGTGGGGTCGCCTATGGTTATAACGAATTCGCCCACGCGCACGGCCTCCGAATCGCCAAGCTTCAGCGGCTTAAGGTTGGTTTTATCCACCTTCAGCACGGCAACGTCAAACGTTTTATCGTAGCCCACAAGCTGAGCTTCCACTTCTTCACCGTCAACGAACATTACGCCGAGTTTTGACGCATCTTCCACAACGTGCGCATTGGTCATTATGTAGCCTTCGGACGATATAACAAAGCCTGAACCGGAGCCGAATTCAAGTTCGCGGTCATATTTTTCGCTGTAACCATAGTTGATTATGCCGACAACGCCTTCGCTTACGCTGTCCACTATATCGAGCAACGGATTGCTGGGGTTGGTTATTTCGGGGGCTACGCCGTCAAGCTGGGGCATGGTGCCGGAAGGCGGAATTGGAGTCATTGCGGGGGCGGAGTTGCTGTCCTCAGGCTCCGCTGTTTTGCCGGGTTCGGGAGTAGCGCTCGGAAGCTGAGGAATAAGCCCATCGAAGAAAGGCGTAGGCTCGGGGACGTTATTATTCGTGCCGTTATCAGCGCTTGGCATATACGATGCTAGCACCGCCGGCATAAATATGGTGGCAAGCAGCGCGCCGACGATTGTGAATATTATCGCTGTTACCACATAGCCGCCTATGCCGCGCTTTGGCGGTTTGGGCTCCTGCTGAGGGGTATTGTTGTACCCGTCGAAATAATAGTTTGGATACTCCATCTTTTGTTACCTCCGTTGTGCGGGATTTGCCTTTGGCCTTCCCTGCTGTTCATATAATTTAAGCGTAAACGTGAACGTTGCGCCTTTGCCTAATTGTGATTCGGCCTTTATGGTTTGGCCGTGCTGCTCAATTATGCGCTTTACTATGCTAAGCCCAAGTCCTGACGACGAGCCGGAGGGCGTATGCGCCTTCTCGGCTTTATAGAACCTGTCGAACACATATGGCAGATCATCCGGCGAAATACCATCGCCTTGGTCGATAACGCTCATTACGGCAAGCTTTTTATCCGTGACTATGCGCATTGTGAGCGCGCCGCCATCGGGAGAGAACTTTATAGCATTATCCACCAAATTACGTATGACCTGCGCTATCTGAGACTGATCGGCTTCAACCATTGTATGCTCCGCATCAAAATCCATATTGACGTCTATATGCTTTGCGTTGATGCGCGCTTCGAATGTAAATACGGTGCGAATAACAAGTTCATTCAAATCAAACGGCTCAAGCTTTAATTCGTATTGGCCCGATTCTATTCGCGCCAGGTCGAGCAAATCGTTCACCATTCCGGTCATTCGCTTGCATTCGTTTATTACTATGTCAAGATACTTTGGCTGATCCTCGCTTGAAATCGTGCCGTCCTGCATTGCCTCAAGGAAGCCCCTCATACTGGTGAGCGGGGAGCGCAGTTCGTGCGAAACGTTTGCAACAAAACTCCTTCGGGATTGCTCCAGCGCGTTTATCTCATTTGCCATTTCATTGAAGCTTTGGCCAAGTTGGCCAACTTCATCATGGCTGGTGATATTCACCCTTGCTTCGTATTCGCCGCGGGAGAAACGATTTATAGCGTTGTTCATGTCCACTATCGGCTTTGTCATGCGGCTTGTTATGTACGTTACCGCAAGAATGGCCAGTATTACCGCAATGCAGGCCGAAAGCAAAACATCAAGGTATACTTTGCGGATGGAATCGTTTGTGCGGCTCACGTCCGTATGGAAAAACATTGCGCCTATAACTTCGCCTTCGGTGGTGGTTATCTGCCGGCTGAGCGTCATTATGGGGATATTGCCGGAAGTAAACCTATCCGAGCTTATTTCTATTTCGCCATTGCCCATTATTATTGCCGATGCGTCCGCGCTAAGATCTGCATCGCAAAGCGGGTCCCACTTTGCTTCGTTCAGTTCGTCGCGCAATATCACCTTACCGAATGCCGAATCTATGAAATAGAGTTGAAGCATTGCGTCGTACTTGCGCATGGTAGTCCTCAGCGTATCCTTTGCAACGGCGCGCTTTTCGGCGTCCACATATTGGGTAACTATAACGCGGTTTATTTCGGCGGCTTCACGCCTGAGCTCGTTTTCATTTTCTGTCATGTATTGGCTTTTGAGCATTCCGCTTATGGTGATGCCCAAAAGGAATATTATCAGCAATATTATGGCTAAATATGTGCTGAGCATGCGCGAAAACAATGTGTTGAACGATTTTTTGCCCATTCGGCCTCCGCCGCTAAGCCATATTACTTAGCCGTTTCAAATTTGTACCCAACGCCCCAAACGGTCTTTATCTCCCATTCGGGCCTTTCGCCTATTTTTTCGCGTATGCGCTTGATATGTACATCTACCGTACGCGAATCGCCGAAGAAATCAAAGCCCCAAACCTGCTCAAGCAGCTGCTCGCGGGTAAATACCTTACCCTCGCGCGAAGCTAAGAAGAACAGCAGCTCTATTTCCTTTGGCGGCATATCAAGCTGCTTGCCGTCAAGCGTTACGGTGTAATTATCAAGCGATATGGTAAGGCCGGGAAATCTGAGTTCCTTTTCGTCTCCGGGTGTGGCGCTGCGCCGCAGCACGGCCCTTATGCGGGCAAGCAATTCCTTTGCTTCAAACGGCTTTGGAATATAATCATCCGCGCCGAGTTCAAGCCCCTGTATCCTGTCGAGCGTGTCGCCTTTTGCCGTGAGCATTGTAACGGGCACGGTGCTTTCGCTGCGCAGCTTTTCAAGCACGGTCCAGCCATCCATGCCCGGCAGCATAACATCCAGCAGAACAAGCGTGGGCTTAACGCTGCGGAATGCGTCTATCGCTGTATCCCCGCGGGTACAGGTGGCCACGGTATAGCCTTCCTTTTTCAGGTACATTTCTATTATAGCCAGTATGTTAGTATCGTCATCAACGACCAATATAACGTTATTGTTTTCCATGTCTACCTCCCTTTGCCTATCGGCGGCTTACAAAGCCGCCATAATAGGTATAATAATAGCATCAATTTGTGAACATGGTATGAATAAGTACAAAATGCCCTAATTAATTTACTTTTTCAGCGTCACAACTGTAACGCCGGCGTCGCCTTCGCCGTAGCTACCCATGCGGTAGCCCTTGACGAGCGGATGGCGCTTTAAGAATGCCTGCACGCCCGCTCGCAGCGCGCCTGTGCCCTTGCCATGGATTATGTTTACCTCGCTGAGACCTGCATTATACGCATCGTCAAGGTATCTGTCCACTATTATGTTGGCCTCGTCAACAAGCATTCCGCGCACGTCCAGTTCAAGACCTACCTGCTTGCCCGCACCAAGGCCAACTTTGCCGGATGTGGGCGCGGCGGCCTTCTTTTCCTCTATAAGGCGTATGTCTTTAAGCTTTACGTTCAGCTTCATAACGCCGGCCTGTACCATGACCTCGCCCTTTGAATCGGGAGCGGACAGCACGGTTGCTTTCTGGTCAAGCGTAACTATGTTTACTGTATCCCCCGCGCGCACGGTTTTGGGAGGCTTGGTATTATCCTCCTTCTTTATGGCCTCTTTTTCGTTCACGGCGGTTTCGGTTGCCCTAAGCGTGTCCCGCGCGGCCTGTATGACCCTGTCGGCGGCGCTTCTGTCTATATCCTTTATGGAGCGTATCTCAACGATAAGCTTCTCCATTTCACGCTTCGTGTCCGCAACTATACGCTTTGCATCCTCCTTTGCCTTGGCTTGAAGGCGATTCCTATCCTCATCCAGCTTTCTGCGTTCGCGTTCGGCATCGGCACGCAGCTTTTCAAGCTCTGCGCGCGCTTCTTCTGCCATTTTTCGCTCCTCTTCGGCTATGCGGTGCTGAGACTGCGCGCTTGAAATAATGTCCTCAAAGCGCACATCTTCTCCCTTTAGGAAGCCTTTTGCCTTATCTATAATGCTGTTAGGCAGCCCAAGGCGTGAGGATATCTCAAATGCGTTCGATTTTCCTGGAATGCCGATATAAAGCCTGTATGTTGGGCATAGGCGGTCTATATCAAACTCCATGGAGGCGTTCTCCATGCCCTCATGCGTCATTGCGAATGCTTTTATTTCGCTGTAATGCGTTGTGGATACGCATATGCAATGGCGGTCGTTAAGTTCTTCCAATATGCTCATTGCAAGCGCAGCGCCCTCTATCGGGTCTGTACCTGCGCCAAGTTCATCCAGTAGTACAAGCGAGTTTTCGTCGGCCTTATCGAGTATGCCCACGATGTTCTTCATGTGCGAAGAGAACGTGGAAAGCGACTGCTCAATGGACTGCTCGTCGCCTATATCGGCATAAATATGCTCAAACACCGGGAATTCGCTGCCTTCGTTTGCGGGTACGAATATGCCGCTTTGTACCATTAGCGCAAATAGGCCTACTATTTTGAGCGTAACCGTTTTGCCGCCGGTATTCGGGCCGGTTATTATGAGCGAGCGGTAATCCCTACCTATCCATATATCGATGGGCACTACCCTATCCGCAGGTATGAGCGGATGACGGCCGCGCACTATGCGCACATAGTTATTGCGATTGAGCCTGGGCATAACGGCATTCAGCTCACGCGAAAGCTTTGCCTTAGCAAATACAAGGTCTATCTGGCCCATTATGTTAAGATCTTCGCGTATTTCGTCGGCATAAGGCGCAAGCATTGCTGTAAGCTCCGTCAATATGCGCTCTATTTCGTCGGCTTCTTCCGCAAGCAGCTTTTTGTATTCATTGCCGAGTTCGACTACCGCCGACGGTTCAATGAACAGCGTTGCGCCGCTGCTGCTTTGGTCGTGTATAAGCCCGGGGACCTGCTGGCGATATTCCTGCTTAACTGGGATTACAAAGCGGCCGTTGCGTATTGTTATTATCGGCTCCTGGAGATATTTTTGGTATGCAGTGGAGCGTATCATGCTGTTTAGCTTTTCGCGCACTTTTTCGTTGGCAAGGCGCATGGCACGGCGTATGCGTGCAAGCGCGGGCGATGCCCCGTCGAATATCTCATCTTCATTTATTATGCAGCGGTTTATTTCTTCCTCTGCGCTCCTGTGGGTAATGAGCAGGCCGGCAAGGTTATAAAGATAGCTTTCCTCCCCCACTTCCTTGGCGAGTATGTCTTTGGCTATCCTTGCCGCTTTAAGGCAGCTTGCTATGCCCAGCAATTCGCCGGTTGAAAGGAACAGCGCCGCATGCATACGCTCAAGGCAGTGCCGCATATCCGGAAAATCGTCCACAGGCGAGCGGCCGGTTTTGTAGAAAAGCGTCTCGGCTTCCGCGGTAAGCTTAAGTTCGCGTTCAACCGTATCAAAATCGCCGGAAGGTTCCATAGTATCCACCAATTCCCGTGAGATGCAGCACGATGCGCGCTCCTTTAGCATGGTAAGTATTTTATCGTATTCAAGTGTTTTCAGTACTCTTTTTTCCATTGTTTACTCCGTTATTCTTTCAAGCGCCGCAATTATTGAACATAAAAAAGGCAACCGAAACAAAACGCTCCGGCCGCGCCAAATAATCTATGGTCATGAATTGCGGTGGTCTATTCCGCCAATGCCCCTTTTAGTGTACGCCAGTTTCCTGTTTGGCGGCAAAAGGACGCTTTACGGGCGCGGAAGCGCCGCTGCGCTTTGGCATTTCCCTAAGATCGGATATGCGCTGATCTAGCGCTTCGTAATCGCTGCGAAGCTTGGTAAGCTCGTCCGCCATGTTGAGCGCCGCAAGCAGTACGCAGTTACCCGTGCTCAGCATGGGGTATGTACGCTTGACCTCGTCCACCTTTGCATTTACCATTTCGGCCAGAGAATCCATATACTGCTGGCTTTCGTCGCCGGTCAACTTAAATTCCATTCCGGCTATACGCACGATAGTGCGATTGTTATCCATAGATGCAACACCTCAGTCATATTATACTATGCGTTGTGGCAACTTTCAACCTTTTTCATCTACATATTGTATGATTTGGCTGATTTTATTTGGTTTGGTTATTTTGCTCAATGCTGATAACTATCGCCTTTTCGGCCTTGGAGCCGGTTGTATATATGCGAAAGTCCATGTGCATCTCGCTAAATGAATTAACTTTGCCGCTTTCTTCGGCTGAGACCGCTGCACTGTGCAACATATTGAGCGCGGTGTCTATTCCGTCTGTGCCGCCGTTTATTGCGCAAAGCAGAGCATTGAGCATTATGCGTACTTCCTGGCAATGCGCATCATAGGTTTCGCGCTCTTTTGCAAACATATATTGCTCAATTGGACTTAGCTCGCCTTTAGGTTCGCTTGGTTCGCTTTGCGCAGCATACTGAACGGTAATGCTGCTGAAAACGCCGCCGGTGCTGATAAAAGTAATATCTATATTCAGCCATTCTGAAGCTATTCTATATTCCTGCTTGCCGGCATCGGAATAAGCGTTCCACCATTCGCTGCTCGGCCAATCGGCTGATATTGCTTTTACGGTTGCCTCCGGATCAATATCGGCGTAATTTTCGGGATCTACCTTCTCATTTTCACCTATTACGGTGTACTCGTAATAATCAGCATTTGTATTGCTAATGCCGAGCGAAGCAAGCATTGCGGCGCCTTTATCGGTCATAAGGAACAGCATTATGCCAATGAGCACAATGCACAGCGTTAGCAATATGTTTGCGCGTTTTTCCTTTGCAGCGCTGCCGTTTTGCTTCTGCTTATCCATCAAACTTCGCTCCGTCTATAAGCTTATCTATATCGATATTGCTGTCATGTCCGGCTTTTTTCAGCGCAAGCGTGAACCATTCGGGTATGGCTGCACGGAACGTTAACGTTTCGCCCGAGGACGGATGCCTAAGCGTAAGCCGTGCGGCATGCAGCGCCTGCCCTTCAAGGCCAAGGCTGTTTTTTTCAGGCCCATATACATTGTCTCCCGCAACGGGGTGCTTTATGTGCGCCATGTGAACCCTTATTTGGTGTGTGCGTCCGGTTTCAAGCTTTGCGGCGATAAGCGTATAATCGCTAAGCCTTTCAAGCACGGAAAAGTGCGTTACCGCGCTGCGACCGTCCGGACGCACAGCCATCTTTTTTCTGTCCGTCCTATGGCGGCCTATCGGCGCGTCTATCGTGCCGCTATCTTTTTTTATATTCCCGTTTACCAGCGCCAGATACACCCTGCCGGCCTCGTGTGTTTTCATCTGCGCGGCAAGGCTCCTATGTGCGTTATCGTTTTTGGCTATTACTATAAGGCCGGATGTAAGCTTGTCTATCCTGTGTACTATGCCCGGGCGCATTTCGCCGCCTATGCCGGAAAGGTCCTTTATATGATACATTATGGCGTTCACAAGAGTGCCTGTTTCGTTACCGGGCGCAGGGTGAACCACCATGCCCTTCGGCTTATCTATAACGGCAATGTCACTGTCCTCATATACTATAGACAGAGGTATATCTTCTGCGGCAAGTTCAGTGCTTGCGGGAAGGGCTATAAACAATTCAACTGCGTCCCCAGCCTTAAGCTTTGCACCTGCCTTTGTTTCCTCTTTGCCGTTTATGCTTGCCTCGCCTTCGACGATAAGCCGCCTTACATATGAGCGCGTTTCGCCGCAGGACGATGCAAGAAATACGTCCAGCCGTTCACCGCCGGACGCCGTTGCCTTTATCGTGCGGCCGTATTCGCTGTATTCAATTATCGGTAAATTGGGCTGCTCCATTGCGGTTTATTCCTTTTCTTCGCTGCCGTCGGTATTTTTCTTTTTATCAAGGCTGTCTATAAACGTTTTGCCCTTAAAGAAAAGTACGTCTATTATCAATATTGCGGCGCCTATGCATATTGCGCTGTCCGCCACGTTGAAAACGGGAAAATCAATAAGCTTGAAATAGAGCATATCGCGCACATAGCCCAGCGCAACGCGGTCAATAAAGTTACCCAGCGCGCCCGCGAATATAAGCGCAAGCGATATCCGCATGGCCGTATGCATACGCTTGTATTCCTTTATCATGAAATACAGCATTGCTCCGCAGGCGATTACCGTAGCAATTATGAAGAAAACCTGCGCGTTTTGCAGCATACCAAACGCCGCGCCGCGGTTTTCAACATATGTAATGGAGAACACTCCCTTTATTATCTCTATACTTTCGCCAAGCTTAAGCGCATTTGCGCAGGCAATTTTGCTCAACTGGTCTATTGCTATCACTATAAGTATTATAATTATGCTCAGCATAGGTCAACCCCCACATCTTTCATCGGTGCATATTCTATCATGCCTTGGCACGGCATTCAACTTTCTATATACCAATTTGCGATATTGCTCATCAGATCCGGCTCACGCTCGCTTTCTAAGCCTTTAACGGAAGCATGGTACAGTATGCTTGAAAGGCGGAAATACAGCGTTATGAACGGCAGATCCTCAACAAAGCTCATTTGCAGTGCGTCCGCGGCTTCACGGCAGGCGGCTTCGTCACGCGCGGTATTGAGCGATCTTGCAAGCGCTGACAGGGCGTCGTTTCTGTATCCGCCGTAGTTATATGCGCCGGATGCGTCAATATAGGGCAAAATATCGCAATCACGCGCCAGATTGAAACCGACAAGCGCAATGTCAAAATCCTTGTTTTCAAGCATTTGGGCGTATTCGCTGCTGCTGTCGCCAAGGGTAAAGCCAGCGGTTACGATTTCAACGTGTATGCCGATCGCTTCAAGCTGGCTTGCGATAACGCCCGCCGCAGTTTCGCGCGTTGAATCGGTTGACTTGTTCACGAGCAGCTTTAACGTGAGTTCATCGTAGCGATGCGCATTTTTTTCAAGATAGCCGTCGCCGTCGGTATCATTCCACCCAGCTTGATCAAAAAGGCTGAGCGCAAGCTCCGTATTATAATCATATACTTTGGAGCGGCTGTTATACAGCCAGCTGTCAGGTGCGATCGGCACGTCGCACGCACGCGCACGGTTCATATAAACGTTTGTTATTATGGCGCTGCGGTTTATTGCATAGGCTATGGCTTGACGCACGAGCGGGTTGGAAAGTTCCGAATTGCCGTAATTGAACAGCATTACCTCTGCCGTTTGCGTCATAACGTCCATAACATTCGTAACGCCGTCCTCACGATACCGCCCCACGGAAAGCGACGATGTGAATACCATGTCAAGCTGACCGGCAACATAAGAAGCGAGGGAAACATCGTTGCTGCTCCTTTGATAGAACTCTATTTTTTCTATATAGGGTTCTTCCTTCCACCAGTTCTGGTTTATTTCAAGCGTAACTTTATCGCCTGATATCGAGGTGATGTAATAAGGGCCTGTCCCTGCGCCATAGCGGGATGTTGACGCAGTGGGATTTTCTATAATAGGGAAATTCAGCGCGTACAGCGAGGCTATGCCTTGCTGCTTCATTGTGACAACAACACCGCCGTCACTTCCCGCGGCAATGGATTCTACCTTATCCGTGGCGTATGAATAGTATCCACCTGTTTGCTTTATGCGCTCAAACGAATAGACAACATCCGCCGCGGTAATATTTGCTCCCGTATCCTGCCAGCGGGCGGAAGAGCGCAGCTTCATCGTCCAAACAAGGCCGGTATCGTCACAGCTCCAATTTTCCGCTAACTTAGGCGTAACTACGCCCGATTGGTCAATTACTATAAGGCTTTCGTATATAAGCGAAAAGAAGCCGAGCATCTCCTTCGTATTCACCGAAAGCGGGTCTGACGTATCGACATTTTCGGGCATGGCAAGCCTTAATGTGCCGCCGTACACGGGCGCGGGCGCGGGCGTAGGCGCAAGCAAAGCCGGCGTTTCAGTGGGTTCGCTTGCATCGGGCGTTGATTCGGCATTCTGCTGATTGCCGGCGCAGCCGCAAAGCGTAAGAATTATTATTGCCATGCATAACGCCAAGGGTCTTTTTATTTTATTTGCAAAGCTCTTTTTCATATAGTTCTCTGTATTTCTCCTTTGCCGAAAGGACTTTGTCGGCATATGCGGCTGTTTCGACGTATGGTATGCTGATAAGCCGTTTACCGTCGCCATATGCTGGGTCGTTTAACCATTTGTCCACGTTGCCCGGGCCTGCATTGTATGCTGAAAGCGCCGTGCGTTCCATTCCACCGTATTTATCCGATAGATATCTAAGGTACCAGCAGCCAAGGCGGATATTTATGAGCGGTTCCATCAGCTTTTCTTCACGGTAGTCCGCCATGCCTAATTTACCCGCGATCCATTCGCCTGTTGACGGCATTATCTGCATAAGGCCGATTGCGCCTTTGGGCGATACCGCAGCCGCGCGATTTGAACTTTCCGTATGTATCACTGCCGCAACAAGGCATGGATCAAGCGAAAACTCATCCGCGCAGGCCAATATCTCGTCTGCGTATATCAGCTTATAGGTGCGCCGCTCAAGCATCCTGTTTGCCATAAAACCGCCTATTGTAAGCATGATTATTGCCGCAATGCCAACAAGTGCAATGATGATGCGCCGCGTACTGGCTTTCTTTACTGCTTTTACCTTTTTGCTGCGCTTAGCGGCCGATTGACGGGACGTTTTCTTTGCATAGACCTTGCCTGGCTGCGTTCTTTTTGCGCTCTGTGCTGCGCTCATGCATTGGCTCCGGCGCCGGCGTATTGCTTATACAGCGCGTCTATTTGCTCATAAAGCGTGCCGATAGACGAACTGTTGTCTATTACCTCGCTGCTATATGCCCGCTTTTCTTCCTCACTCATTTGTGCGCGTATGCGGGCTTCAGCCTGGGCAGGTGTGCAGCCGTCCCGCTTTATTATGCGCGCTACGCGCACGGCTTCCGGTGCAGTCACAAGCCAAACCGAATCAACGTATTTTGTCCAGCCTACCTCGATCAAAAGCGGTACATCCCAAACTATCAGCCGGTTGCCGTTCATGGCTAATTCGGCAGCCGTGCGCGCCTCAAGCGTTTTTAGTACGGCCGGATGGATTATGGAATTAAGCAACATTCGCTTTTCGCTATCGGCAAATACGATCGCGGCAACGGCTTTTCTGTCAAGCGAGCCATCCGCGGCTATAACGCCGCTGCCGAATGATTTTTCTATTTGGCGCAGCCCTTCGGTATTCGGCTCAACAACTTCGCGCGCGATGATATCCGCGTCCAATATAAGCGCGCCAAGACTGTTCAGCCGCGCAGACACAGTGGATTTGCCGGAACCTATCGATCCCGTAAGCCCTATTATCATGGTAGCTGCCCTGCCCTTTTACTTAGTATCGAACCAGCTATGCCCGGTGTGTACCTCGGCAAGAAGCGGCACTTTCAGGTTGACGACGTTTTCCATGCAGCTTTTCAATATTTCCGCTGCGGCATCTGCTTCCTCCTGCACGGCGTCTATTATAAGTTCGTCGTGTATTTGCAATATCAGCTCTGACTTCATACCGCGCGCCTTCAACTCATTATGCACTCTTACCATGGCAAGCTTTATTATGTCTGCCGCGGTACCCTGTATGGGCATGTTCATGGCCACGCGTTCGCCGAAGGAGCGCGTATTATAGTTTGAAGATTTAAGTTCAGGCATTTCGCGCCTTCTGCCGAAAAGCGTAGTGGCTGCGCCTTGCTGCTTGGCCCGCTCAACGCATCCCTTCAAATATGTATGCACTCCGGGATAACGCATGAAATATAGCTCTATGTAACGGGCGGCTTCCTTGCGGGATATGCCAAGCTGCCGCGCAAGGCCAAAATCGCTTATGCCGTATACTATGCCGAAGTTTACCGCCTTTGCGGCGCTGCGCATTTCGCTCGTTACTTCATCAAACGGCACACCGAACACCTCGCTTGCGGTGCGGCGGTGTATGTCAGCGCCTTCTATAAATGCGCGGCACATGCCTTCGTCTCCGCTCATGGCGGCAAGCAGCCTTAATTCTATTTGCGAATAATCCGCATCCACAAGCACGCGGCCTTCGCTTGCAACAAACGCCTTGCGTATTTCACGCCCGAGCTGCGTGCGCACGGGTATGTTTTGGAGGTTGGGCTCCGTGCTTGATATTCTGCCCGTTGCCGTAACGCTTTGGTTGAAGCGCGTGTGTACGCGGCCCTGCTTATCGATAAGCGGCAGCAGACCGTCTATAAAAGTTGAACACAGTTTTGTGAGCGTTTTGTATTCAAGTATCATTGGTACTATCGGATGCATGTCGTATAAGCCTTCAAGTACCTCCGAATCGGTAGAATAACCGGTTTTCGTCTTTTTTGCTGGCGGCAGGCCAAGCTTTTCGAACAGAACCGTGCCAAGCTGCTTTGTGGAAAGTATATTGAACTTTTCCCCTGCGCATTCGTATATGTCTGCTTCAAGCGATGTTATGCGCGCGTTAAGTTCTTTACTCATGGCGCCGAGCGTATCGCGATCGACCGTGAAGCCTATGCGTTCCATATCGTAAAGCACATCTATAAGCGGCAGCTCAATTTCATTATAGAGTTTCTTAAGGCCCTTCGCTTCAAGTTTACTCATAAGCTCGCTTTTAAGCTTAATGAGCGCCGCCGCGCCGGTTTCTGAGGAATTAAGCCGCTCGGCTGAAAGCGTTTTCAGATTTGCCGCAGGATGTATTGCGTGCAGCAGATAGTCCGCTATCATTGCGTCGAAGCTTACGTTTGATATATTCACGCCGAAGCGCGCCGCGATATGCCGCATTGCTTTGCTGTCGAAAAATGCCTTCTCGATGGCTGCGTTTTCGAGTATGGGCTTTAATGCGAAATAAACCTCATCTTCGCTTAGTCCGGAGTCAAGCAGTGTTTGGCCAAGCATAATGTCGTACTGCGTGCTGCCGTCTATGCTTACGCTGAATACACCGTCAATATGGAATGCGGCAATATCGGCATCGCCAAGCTTTGCGCAAAGTTCGGCAAGGGCAGCAGAATTATTTATTACTATGTGCTTAGCTGTGAATGCAGCCGTTTCTTTTGCAACGAATTCAGCGTTCTGCGGTATGCGGTCTATGAGGTTGCGCAGTTCAAGTTCGCGCATCATGGCAATGCCGCCGCATAAAGTGTTTTTAGTGAAGCGGGTATCTTCAAGCGCAATGTCTATCGGCGCGGCGGTGTTTATTGTGCCTATACGGTAGCTCATGCGTGCACTGTCAGCGCCGTTTACAAGCTTTTGCCCAAGCGCGCCTTTTTCTTCGGCTGCGTGAGAAAGCGTGTTTTCCACCGTGCCGTATTTGGCAAGGAGCTTTAATGCCGTTTTTTCGCCAACGCCGGGTATTCCGGGAATATTGTCGGAATTATCACCCATAAGCGCCTTCAAGTCTATCATGCGCTTGGGTTCAAGGCCGTATTGCTCCATAAGCGTTGCTTCATCGTATTCAATGGTATCGCTTATGCCTTTTTTGGTCATGAGTACATGCGTATGCTCGCCTATAAGCTGCAGCGCATCGCGGTCGCCGGTAACAAGCAGCGCATCTACACCGTTTTCGTTTGCTATGCGCGCAAAGGTGCCGAGTATGTCGTCCGCTTCATAGCTTGGGCATTGGCACACGGTTATGCCCATCTTGGGCAGCAGGTCGCGTATAAGCGAAAGCTGGGTGCGCAGTTCGTCCGGAGTGGCCTTTCTGCCGGCCTTGTATTCGCTGTATTCTTCATGCCTGAATGTAGGGCCGTGCATATCGAAAGCGACCAGCATATATTCAGGCTCCTGTTGGGCAAGCTTCAGCAGCATGCTTAAAAAACCGTATATCGCGCCCGTAGGCGTACCTTCGCGGTTAGTCATGGCAGGCAGAGCATAAAACGCCCTGTGCATAAGGCTGTTGCCGTCTATTGCGATGAGCTTTGCCATTATATTTAATCCACCTCTTTATATACCATGGGAATGTGCGCGGGAGTTTCGTCCTCTATGCGTATCGCGTTGACGAATGTCTGCCTGGCTTCATCAAGATGCGATGCGTCGTTCACATACATTGTGGCCAGCGCATCGCGTGTCGTTACCCTGTCCCCGCGCCTTACATGCATCACAAGGCCGGTTGCGGGGTCTATACTGTCCCCCTTCTTTGCGCGGCCCGCGCCGAGCAGTTGCGCGCTTATGCCTATCATGTCCGCATGCATATCGCCTATATATCCATCCTTTGCCGGATATATGTCTATCCTCTGCTTAACGCCGCTTACAAGCTTATAAGGATCTTCAACAAATTCATCCCTGCCGCCCAATGCGCTTAGCATAAGCTTGAGCTTATTAAGCCCTTCGCCTGATTCAAGCGCGCGCATCAGCTTTGCTTTGGCATCAGCCATGTCGCCTGCAAGGTTCGAAAGGATGAGCATTTTGCCTGCAAGCGTAAGACTTACGGAAAGCAGCGGGTCATTTTTGTCAAGCTTACCGGAAAGCGCATCGTATACCTCTATTATTTCAAGCGCATTACCTACGGCCAGCCCGAGTGGCTGGTTCATGTCCGTTATAAGCGCCATTGTGCGCCTGCCCATGCGGTTGCCTATGTCCACCATTGTGCGCGCAAGCGTTTCGGCGTCCTCTGGCGTGTGCATAAATGCGCCGCTGCCGGCCTTAACATCCAACACGATAGCATCGGAACCGGAGGCGAGTTTTTTGCTCATAACGCTTGAAGCTATAAGCGGGATGCCCTCAACTGTTCCCGTAACGTCTCTTAGGGCATACATGAGCTTATCCGCGGGCACGAAGTTTCCGGTTTGACCCATTACGCATACGCCTATTTGCGATACTATCTCCTTGAAACGTTCCATGCTCAGTTCTATATTTACGCCGGGAACTGATTCAAGTTTATCAAGCGTTCCTCCGGTATGCCCAAGGCCGCGGCCGCTTAGCTTTGCAACAGTACCGCCGCATGCGGCAACGAGCGGCGCGGCGATAAGCGTGGTTGAATCCCCCACGCCGCCGGTGGAATGCTTATCCACCTTTATGCCGTTAAGATCACTCAGATCCACTGTATCGCCCGAATTCATCATGGCCATGGTAAGTTCGGCTGTTTGCTTGGCTCCCATCCCTTTTAAGCATACGGCCATCATCCATGCGGACATTTGATAATCCGGTATTTTGCCGGAAGTGAAGCCGGATACAATGGCCTCTATCTCGTTTTTGCTCAGCGGCTCGCCGTGGCGGGTCTTCATTATCAAGTCAACCATTCTCATGGTAAATACCTCTTTTTATTCGTAACCAAGTTCTTTCAATGCGCCGGGGCTGTTGCGCCAATCGTCGCGCACCTTTACCCAAAGCTGCAAATTGACGCGCGCACCAAGCATCCATTCCATGTCCTTGCGCGCTTCGCTGCCTATCTGCTTCAGCATTGCGCCCTTTTTGCCGATTATGATGCCCTTGTGGCCTTCGCGCTCGCAGTATATGGTGGCCCACATGTCATATAATTCGCCGCTTGGCCTAAGCGCCATTTTATCTATGCCGACGCCTATGCCGTGCGGCACTTCGTCCTTCAAAAGGTTCAGTGCCTTTTCGCGGATTATCTCCGCGCATACTATACGCTCCGGCATATCGGTGACCATGTCCTCTGGAAAATACATAGGCCCCGGCACAAGGTATGCTGCTATGGCGGCTTCAAGCGCATCCACTCCATCCCCGCTTTCGGCAGAAATTTCTATTATTTGCCTGAAGCAGCTTTCTTTTTCAAGCCTTTGCCGCGCGGCTGATATTGCGTCTGCGCCTGCAATGTCGCATTTGTTTACGGCGGCGATTATGGGCGCCTTGGCGTCCCTAAGCTTTGCGATTATCGCCTCGTCGCGCTCACGTATGCCGTTCGCGGCATCCGCCATGAACAGCGCGCATTCAACTTCATTAAGCGATTCATACGCTACTTTAAGCATATATTCGCCAAGGCGGTTTTTTGGCGCGGCAACGCCCGGCGTATCAAGAAACACGATTTGATAATCCGGCCTTGTTGCAACGCCCATTATGCGGTTTCTGGTTGTTTGCGCCTTGGGCGAAACTATTGACACTTTCTGCCCGACTATGCGGTTCATAAGCGTACTCTTGCCGGCGTTTGGCGAACCGATTATGGATACAAAGCCGGAACGGTAAGAGGAACTTATCATAGATTCATGTCCTTCTTTGAAAAAGCATACGGGAGCAGATCATCGAGCGATACCATTTTGTATTCGCCTTTGCGGTTGGCGCAGATTATTGGCATTTCGCCATCGCAAAACTCGCTGAGTACCTGGCGGCAAACGCCGCAGGGGACCGCAGGAGTATCGCCGTCCCAAACTATTGCAAGGGCATCGAATTCGCGTTCGCCTTCATATATGGCGCGCAGCATTGCAACGCGCTCGGCGCAAACGGTTGGCGAATAGGCGGCGTTTTCAATATTGCAGCCGAAATAATATGCGCCGGAAGCGCCCTTTAAGCACGCGCCTACGCGGAAACCGGAGTACGGCACATACGCGCGCTCCTTAGCGTCGTTAGCCATCCTGAGCAGGTTCTTTACTTCAAATTCGTGTATGTTTCTCATCTTGTTATCCCCATATCGTTTAATATTCTATCCTGAAGGGCAAACATTTCTTGCCTCTCTTCATCATTCATGTGGTCGTAGCCCAATATGTGCAGGCAGCCGTGCACGGTCAAAAACGAAAGCTCCCGTTCAAACGAGTGCCCGTATTCTTCGGCCTGAGCCTTAGCACGGTCAATCGATATTGCAATATCGCCCAAGAAACCGTCCGGCACTGCGGAAAGAGCGTCCCCTTCGTTTGAAGGAAAACTGAGCACATCCGTCGGCCTGTCCACGCTGCGGTAATCCCTGTTCATGGCCCGTATGCCGTTATCGTCGATTACCATCACGCTTATGTCTCCTTTTGCGCCCTGTGCACTGAGTGCGCCGGATGCCGCGCGGCGGATTATGGCTTCCGTTTCATTAGGGCATTCGGTTTCGAGTATTACTTCTATCATGCCTTTAGGTCCTCCATGTTAGGATATTCTATCCTGTCGTGCATAAGACCGGCGAAGGTCTTGAGAAAACTCTTTTCAATTTCCGATATTTCGGCGATGGTGAGGGGCGCATTGGACATCATGTTCTCATTCTCGTTCAGCTTGCCCCATATTATTTTATGCACCATCTGTTCAACCGCGGCGCTGTTGGTATCGCCCAGCGACCTTACGGCAGCCTCGCATCCATCGGCCATCATTACTATTGCGCTTTCCTTGGTGGAAGGACGGTTACCGGTATAGCGGAAGCCCTTTTCCTTCACGGTCTCGTCCGCCTGTTTAGCCTTGAAATAGAAGTAAGTCATAAGCGAATTGCCGTGATGCTCGCCGCATATTTTTATAACTGCGGAGGGGAGTTTATATTTGGTAAGCAGCGTTACGCCGTCCTTTTGGTGGGCAATTATGGCCTGCGCACTTTCGAGCGGAGGCAAAGAATCGTGTATATTCTCGCCATTCTTCTGATTCTCTTTGAAGTACAGCGGCCTTCTAAGCTTGCCTACGTCGTGATAATACGCGCCAACGCGTGCAAGCAGCGGATCCGCGCCTATGCGCTCGGCCGCGCCTTCGGCAAGCGCGGCAACATTTATGCTGTGCTGATATGTGCCGGGCGCCTCCACCATAAGCTGCCTTAAAAGCGGATGGTTAGTGTTGCTCAACTCGTTCAGTCGTGCTGGTGTGGCTACGTCAAATAAAGTTTCCCATATGGAAAGCGAGCCTGTAACCAGCAGAGCGCACAGTATTGCGCTGCCGAATATCCACGCAAGCGATTCCATAACGCCCCAGAAGGCTGCCTTTAGCATAAGCTGAAGCGCTACCATAACAAGCGCAGCGTAACCGCCGCCAACCGCGCCGGCAGCTATCATGGACGCTCTGCTCTGCGCCTGCTTAAGAGCAAATATTGCCGCAAGGCCGGAAATGGTATTGCATATTATCATAACGGCGCAATGCGTACCGAGTATGCCGCTGCCGCTTCCGCCGGCCATGATGCCGAAAATAATGCTCAAAAGCGCGGTAAGTGCGTATGCCGTACCTTCGCTGACAAGCAGAGAACAAAGCATCACGGGAATGAGTATTGGCGTAAAGCGGTAATCCACGCGGTTTGTAAGATATGCAAGCGCGCATGAAAGCATTATAAGTACAGCGACTATCGCCATTTGCTTTATGCTTGAAAGCGTTTCTTTTTCCATGAAGCGCATGTATACGGCGAACAGCGCGAAAAGCAAAAGCGTTATAAGCAGCACGCCGAAGGTAAGATTAGCATTGCTGTCCTCCCCTTTAACAAGATCCATGCTTTCAAGCAGAGCAAACTGGGATTCACTCACTATGCTGCCCTTTTCAACAACGACCTGGCCCTTTTTTACGACTATTGGCTCAACGCTCTCTATTGCCGCGGCATGCTCGGCTTCCGTTGCGGAAGCATCTATGCTGAGCGTAGGCTTGAGGAATGCATCGAATACCTGCACCGCTATTTTTTTCAGGCCGGAAGGTATTGCGCTCATTGCGTTTATCTCCCGCGTGCAGCTTGAAACAAGCCCATCGCGCCCTTCTTCCGATACGCCGGCTTCAAGCGCAGTGTCAAGCTTGGACATTGTGATGTCCTTGAGTGTTTGCAGCTGATCGTCCGTAGATGAAAGCACGGCGAGAAGGCTTGCTTCGTCTATGGCGGGAGATACGCTTGAACACAGCGCCGCTTTTGCGGAAGCTGAAAGCGTTTCGTCCCATTGCGCGGCGGACGCGGGAATATCCGCATCCTCCGGAATATTCGCGGCGGCTTTGCCGTAAAGCTTATCTATTCCGGAAAAGAAATCCTCCGCCCCGCGTTTATATTCGCCTATTTTGACGGAATCGATGGCATATATGCTGCCGGTTTCCATGCGCGCCTTTTCGCGCATTATTTCGGTGTTTATCTCGTCAACAGCTTCGCATGTGGCAAGAATTGTCGCGGGGGATGCCTCCCCCACCTTTACGTCATAACGTATTGGCGTGAGCATGCCCTTCACGCACACAAAAGCTATTGCAAGCGACAGCGCAAGCATACCGAGTGAAATCAGTCTTGCGTTTTTCTTCGTGATCTGTTTCGGCGCTTCCCGCTTTGTCAATTCGTATGCACCTCCTGCTTAGTTCTTCTTATTGTACGCCTTATCATATGCGCTTATTATGCGCTGCACCATTTCGTGCCGAACCACGTCTTTATATGTAAGATATATCTGGGAAATACCTTCCACGTCCTTCAGTACGCCAAGCGCATGCACAAGTCCGCTCTTCCTTTCGGGCGGAAGGTCTATCTGCGTTATATCTCCCGTAACTACCACGCGCGATCCTTCGCCGAAGCGAGTCAGAAACATCTTCATCTGCTCTATGGTGCAGTTCTGCGCTTCGTCAAGAATTATGTATGCATCGTTGAGCGTGCGCCCGCGCATATATGCAAGCGGTGCAACTTCTATAACGCCGCGCTCGGAAAGATTCTTAAACGTTTCCGGGCCAAGGAAGTCATAAAGCGCATCATAAAGCGGCCTAAGATAAGGATCGACCTTGTTTTGAAGATCGCCGGGCAAAAAGCCCAGCTTTTCGCCGGCTTCAACCGCGGGGCGGGTAAGAATTATCTTCTCTACCTCCTTGTTCTTATATGCCAATACGGCCATTGCAACGGCAAGATATGTTTTGCCCGTGCCGGCGGGGCCAACACCGAACACTACCGTATTGCGCTTGAGCGCATTCACATATTTCTTCTGGCCAAGCGTTTTGCACTTTATTCGCCTGCCCTTGGCGGTGAAGGCCACAACGTCGCTTTCAAGCTCAGTAATAAGGTCCGCGTTTCCTTCTTTTGCCAAATCAACGGCATAGTGTATACGGCTGCGGTCCACGTTTTCGCCGCGACGCACGGTTATAAGCAGCTTGTCCACAACCGTTTTGGCAAGCTCCGCTGCCTCGGCGGAGCCTTCAATGCGTATGCAGTCGCCCGCGGCAATTATACGCGCACCGGTTTCGGCGCTTATTACCTTCAGGTTTTCGTCGAACACGCCGAAAAGCTTTATCATCTCGTCCATCGATTCAACGGCAGACTCTGCGGTGCAAAGCGCTTCGGTCGCTTCACTAAGGTTCATTTCGTTATTGTTGTCCATATATACCTCTTGCCTCAGCAATGTTTTCCTCTGTCATTATTCTTATTATGGCCGTTACGGCGTCGTCCGCATCCGTTTCATACTCGGTATGCTTGGATATTATTGTGGCGCTGTGCGGGATAAGCTCGTTCAGCTTATCCTGAGCCTTTGCCGCGGCGGCCTGCTCAAGCTCCTGCCTGCTTGCGGGAGACTGCTTCACTATGGTTTCCTGCCGCAGGCGGCGTTCCGCTTTCAATGGCAGTATGCAGCCGGTCAGTTCATATTCACATACCGTTTCATCGGTATAGCTTGCGTATTCCGGTTCATCGGCAATGCATATGCCAAACAGCTTTACGGCGTTGTAATATGCCCCTGTTCCGCTGAGCGAAAGCTTTTCTATTGTCGGCCCTGCCTTGGCAGAGACTACATATATAACATTTGCGCTTACCGCGCCGCGTGCCGCCGTGGTTATAAACCCAAACTCATCGTTCCTCAATATTCCGGAAACAAGCTCCTGCCCTTTTACTACAGCATCGCCAACGTTCACCTTGGCTTTGCCGTCAATAACCTTCAGTTCGGTTACTATTCCGTCCTTAGCGGCGTAAAGGCTGGTAGGTTCCGTTGACTGCGAAGTATCGGGCTTTGTTTCGCCCGCTTCGGATATCTCTATTTTCAGCACCACGCCGCTTATGCTTACACCTGCCCATGCTATGCGCTCATCCGTAGCCATGAGTCTTTGGCCCAAGGCATATGTGGCAACGGCGCGCTTGTGCGTTCCTATACCCACGCCCATATCCTTAAGCGAGGCTATAAGCTTATCGGCATTCACTTTGTCGCAGCCGGAAACGTCTACTATCCATACGTAGCGCGACGCCGCTATTATCAACGCAAGCACAACTATCCAGCCATACAGCAGCGCCTTCCTGAAACGAAAACGTGAAAGCGAAACCACCGCGCCGCGCTTGGCGGCTATGCTTATCCTTACGCCGCATTGACGCACGATGGGCCGAAGCGCATAGAACGTGGCAACGGATACGCATGCGCGCACGCTTTCGCTTCCGGTGCGCCTAACGCGCCAAATGTCTCCCCCGCTTTGCACCACGCGGTTGAGGAACCGTTCAAGGTTCTTGCCTTTGATATCAATAATAACATATCCCGAAAGATAATGCCATACGCCAAACCTCATAGGCTGCCTTTCAAAATGCATTTTCTTAAATATTTAACGGTTAGTTTTCAAATGCAACTGATTTTACGCTGCCGTTTATCACGGCGCGCTCGCTTCTAAGCTCACCTAAGGACAGATTTTCGCCCTCGATTCGCACTATGCCGTATGCCGTACGCAGCCGTATGAGCGATTCCGTGCATTCAAATACTCCCTTGTAGTTTTCTATGCTTGCAAAGCTGTCTGCAATAATGCATATCTTTACCGTATCGCCTATTGCTTCCAGCGGGATATCCATTATTTGGCCAACCCTGTGGCCAAGCCGTATCATGCGCTTTGCTCTTTTCATATAAAAACGCCCCCATACAGCCATTGTATGGCGGGCGCGGCGCGGTTATGCTTTTAAGCTGTGCTATACATATTTTCTCATGCTTTTAAGCGCGTTCTTTTCAAGACGGGAAACCTGCGCCTGGCTTATGCCTATTTCTTCGGCAACCTCCATTTGCGTTCGTCCGTGGAAAAAGCGCAGTTCTATTATTCTGCGTTCCCTATCGGCAAGACTGTTGAGGCCGTTGCTTATGGCTATTGAATCCAGCCACTTTTCGTCCCCATCCTTATCGTCCCGTATTTGGTCCATAACGAACAATGCGTCGCCATCGTCGTGATATACGGGTTCATATAACGAAACGGGATCCTGTATGGCTTCGAGTGCGAAGGCAACGTCCTCTTCTTTCATATCAAGCGCCTTTGCTATTTCACCGAGTTTAGGCTCGCGTGAAAGCTCGTCCATCAGCTCCGTGCGTTTCTTCAGCGCCTTATACGCAGTATCTCGTATTGAGCGGCTTACCCTTAGTGCTGTGTTGTCTCGCAGGTATCGACGTAACTCTCCAATGATCATAGGCATGAATGTACCACGTCGAACCTCCCTATAAATTGAAATCTATGTTTATTTTATCGTGGGTTATGGTTATCTGTTTAATAGCCTCGTGCAACACTTCGCGCTGTTCTTCGGGAGCCATAGTATCCCAACGGTCACGAATGTTACCAACCTTCTCTACAAGCCGACGTCTTTTTGTCTCCTCCTTTTCTCTATCTTCTTCGTTGACGATTTTGTCTGCTATACGAACCAGTTGTTGCTTAGATTCTTCAATGGCTTCTATTAAATAATCGTCACCTCCATCACCATACAATCCATAAAGCCTCCTAATTTTTTGCTCTAAGGTTTTCTTCTGTTGTACAAGTTCATCGAGAACGTTGGTCTTAATGTCGTAAGCCTCGGCTTTATTAAACCGACTGGTGTTCTGGAAAAATATAGTCAGCACGGCGTTCTCTATGTCTTGGACGTTGTGGGACTCATTGTCGCAGTTCGGGTCTTTAACCAAATACGCTTTACTTTTTTGACGCGAATAGCAGTATATATGTCCGCCTTGATAACGCATCTTTGCACCGCACACCCCACACACCAACAAGCCTGTCAATAGATAGACATTGTTCCGTGGGGTAGGAGCTGCCGACCGCTTCTTCATACAAGCCATGGCACGTTCATAGGTCTCGAGGGATATTATTGGTTCGTGTTTACCCTGATACTCCACTCCGTTATACACAATCACGCCAGTGTTGGTTTTGCGGGCTAAAATCTGCTCGGCCAGCCTGTCGTATTTCATGCCCAGTATGCGCTGTATCTCGTATGTTGAGCAACCCCCTATGTACAAATCATAGATTTTGCGCACAGTCTCAGCGTCTTTATTTGGCACCAGCGTCTTAAGCTTGGGATCATAATCGTACCCAAACGGTGTCCTGCCGCCTCCAGGCCAATATCCTTCACGTACACGACCTAACATACCTGCCTTTGTGCGCTCTTTGATATTCTCACGCTCAAGTTGTGCAAACACAGATAAGATGCCTATCATGGCGCGACCAAATGGGGTCGCAGTATCAAAGCTTTCACTAATAGACACAAAATCTACATTGTGTGGCAGGAATACCTCCTCAATAAGATAGAGCGTGTCCTTTTGGCTGCGGCTTAAACGGTCAAGTTTGAACACAACTACCCGCTCAACTTCCCCGCACTTACAATCTTCTATAAGGCGCGTCATTGCAGGACGATTGAGATTGCTGCCGGTATATCCACCATCTACATAATGTTCAAAAGATTTATATCCTTTCAGCTTACAGTATGCTTCTAACCGCTCGCCTTGAATGTCGATGCTGTAGCCTTCTTCGGCTTGTGCATCGGTAGATACTCGTGCGTATAGCGCAGTAACCATAATGTTCCTCCTTAACCAAAAAAAAACTAAGGGAGTCTTTCGACTCCCTTAGTATATCATACTGCCTCCTTAATTTCTACTGTTTTTGACCTACTGTTATTCGATATCGAGCGGCTAAAATCGTGCTGTCGATACTCCTCCATGCTCACTTGGACTCCATTGATGCTTACTGTTATTTCATATTCCATATACAAGTTATTGCCTGTTCTTGTTGATTCATACCTTACTCACCGAGATTTATATGGTGCCCACATCTTGGACAATGGACGATTCTGCTCATACACATCGACCTTTCATAAATCGTTTCCCGCACAGTGGACAGTTGCGTATCTCAATGATATCTTGAGTCGTGAAACTGCCATCATCGTCAAGCACTCTCACTCTCAATATTCCCTGCCTGTTTACAGCCATCTCAATGCCACTGTATTCAACGGCTTGGTTCATTGGAACAAAATCATTTGTCTCAGACTCACAGTATGGACATCTCATAGAATTAACCTTTCATCATCTTAAGAGGGAGTAATACAGTTGTACGCTCTCTCATCCACGGCTTATCGGCTGGCACAAAATCGCCGTCATATTCTGTTAGGACAACGAAGTCCCCGACAATGTATTGAATACTATCTCCAGACTCCGGTGCTCCGGTATTTTTATTGTAGGTTTGAGCCAAGCATACCTTCCGAACACACTTATCCATTGCCTCTCTGATAAAATACAGCGTACCATCGTGAACACAACTTTCAGATGTGAAGTAATCGAAATCTGCATTGCAATTAAAAGAAATACTAACATCAAAACAGATTTCGGTTTTATCATCAACCTTTCTCTCAAAGAAAAAGTTTCTGGCACCGTGAAGATATTTATCGAAGATGGTTTCGGTCTCATAATCTTCAACAGCATTATCCCAGCTACGGTCTACGTAACTTGAACGATAGGTATTTTGTACTGTTGCTTTGCAGAAATCAAATGACTTACTCATAGATTCCCCCCGAAATATCGAGTTCGCCGACCGCCTTGATTCCGAATAGCTTGATATACTTTTCGCCCTCCCACCAGTCATTCAGAAACTCGACGTCACTAAGGCTTATTGGACTGGCAACTTCGTTACGAAGGTCATAGGTATGCCCGTCGTAGGAAGTACCAATGGATACGATAACTGTGTCTAAGAAGTTGTGATTCCAATACCTATAAATGTAATCGCTTATAGCGTCATAACCCGATTGACCATTTTTTAATACAATATCAATCATCAAATTAACCTTCTTTCATGTTCTCCAATATTCCTGTTCTTTGTCCCACCATTCAATCTTTCTCGGCCTTTAACTCTTTCCGCCGCCTACGCAAGGGTCTTACGGTGCCTTATTATCTGTTATACCTTACTCGCCGAATTTTATTATGGGGAGCGTGCCATCGCCACCTACATACTGCGGTAGTTTGCCATCCCAATGATTAGCGTAGTAATACCTTACCAAAGCGTCAGTCAGGGACTCGGCCAGCTTGCGGTTCATTTCAGCCTCCTTTTCGCCAGCATACTTAGCAGCATCGGCTTCTATCTTGGCAACTTCGGCGGCGGCTTCAGCGTTAATACGGGATACTTCAGCAGCGGCCTGTGCTTCTATCACTTGTCGCTGTGATGCGGCTTCAGTCTCCATAGTCTTCTGCGCCTGTTCGGTTTGTGCTTTAAGCTTATTCTGTTCGGCTACTTGTTTGGCTTCAACAGCATCCGTAAAAGCATCCGTAAAATCAACGTCCTCTATGGATATTGCTACAATATTTATGCCATACTCAGACACGTCCTCAGACAGTGCTATGCGTATCTGTTCACTTATTTCGCTACGATTGGACATGAGGGACTCTGCCGTATACTGGGCAAATACAATCTTGACATGCTCAAGGATGCGAGGATACAGGATGGCATTGTAGTAGTCTTCTCCAACAGTTTTGTATAGCACCTGCGCCGTATTCTGGTCGATGCAATAGTTAATAGACACTTTCAGGTCTACCTGCTGGATGTCTGAACTAAATGCTTCAGTTTCTATGAGTGTTTTCTGTGTACGGTTATCTATTTTAACAACATTTTGCCATGGAGCTTTAGCGTGCATACCTGCTCCAATATTGCCGTCTTCAACTTTGCCAAATGTGGTCAGAATGCCTGTATAGCCGGTCGGCACAGATGTAATGGTGCTAAAAGCGAGTCCTGCTACCAGAGGTACAGCCGCCAGAAACTGAAACTTATTCAGAAATTTCTTGTCGTGCTCTACATTGCTTATGCCCGTAAGCAGAAATACGCCTATCGCCAGAACGATGCCTAAAACGAATATAATCATATAACTACCCCCTTAATTTTCGCCTGTACTACCGAATCCACCGCGATTAGCGTTGCCTAAATCATCTACGGATTCAAACGTTATATTGCCGAACTCATGCCGCATAGTTTTGTTTATGCGGAACTGGCAAATGCGTGTGCCATCTGGGATAAACGTGTCACGCAGAGCATACACGGGGAATCTCCACACGTCATCATTGCCGCGATAGCTGCTGTCAATCACTCCGTAATGGTTGGTCTGTATTACGCCCCATTTAGCAAAGGTTGAGCTGCGAGGCACGACATTGGCCTCGTACCCATCAGGCAATGCCATGGCAAAGCCGAGAGGTATGAGAGCAGACTCACCAGACTTAAGTCGAGTGTCGCCACAGGCATAACAGTCAATCCACTCTCCTTCTGCAATCATCTTTAGCTCAGGAGAGCCACAATATTTAATCTTGATGTTCATTCAGACTCCTTATCTCATCTAAAGTTCTTGGTGTGTAGTCCATCCACGGCATCATAGCCCCAACGTTATACATATGGCATGGTATCCCGTATAGCTCTTGCATCAAGTAGCGGTTGTGCTCCATCATGTTGTACTCGAAGGAGCTATGAACATGACCATACAAGTGATACCAACCGTAGTAATGGTTTTTGAAGCACGGGATGGGGTAGTGGCAAAGCACTACCTTTCTCCCCGCGTCTTCGACTTCTAAGTATTCAGTCACCTTAACGAATTTTTTGAGAAACCGCCCGTCGCCACAACGGTCGTGGTTCCCTTTGATTAAGAAGATATTGCCATTTAATTGCTCGAGGACGGCGATAGCTTCTTGCATATTGCACCAGAACATATCTCCCAGCATATATACTATGTCGCTTGCGCCCACAGCTGAGTTCCAACGCTCAATAAGTGTCGCGTTCATTGCTTCAACCGTTTTGAATGGGCGATTATCAAACGCTAATATGTTTTGATGCCCGTAGTGCCAGTCGGAGATGTATAGCTTTCTGTTATCAGGCATACTGTACCCTTAGCTACATTTGCTCCAGCCACACTGCTTGCAAACAATGCATCCACCTTCATGCACAACTTCTTTGGCTCCGCAACTTGGGCACGCACCACCCTCAGATGTAGCAACAACAGGGGTTTCCTGCACCGCATCTTCTTCGTTAGCGCTCTGTTTCAGTTCGTCAAGAATCTGCTGTAACATATACGCTATTGCGCTGGGGCAAGAGCGTCCCTTGCTAACCTCTATGCCTTTGCCGCGTGCATACTGATAGCTTGGGCAACTGCCAGCTTTCTGTAGCTGTTCAATTATATATTCTATTGGCACTCCTCCGCGCAATGCGGCAGACATGAGACGGCTATTAGCTTGCGTTGACACTACACAACCACCAACGCCATCCGTGTTTGTGAAGAAGTCGTATATCTTACCTTCATCCTCGTCTATACCGACAAATAGATAAAGTTTGCCACACCCAGTCTTTAACTTATATTTACGATAGGTTAAACCTTCGGGTACATCCTCTATCATGCCACGTTGCAGCTCTTCACAAACACGTGGGTCATCGCCATGGTGCGCCTCATTACTGTCAACCAGTATACCTTCACGCTCACACCCAGCACGATAGATGGTTAAACCTTTCAGTCCTGCCTTCCATGCTTCCATATAGATATTCATCACATCATCTATAGTGGTTTCGTATGGCAAGTTGATAGTGGAGCTAATAGATGCGTCTATATGGCTCTGCCAAATCGACTGCATAGCTATGCGGTCTATATAGTCAATATCCTTGGCGGTGACGAAATAAGATGGTAATTCAGCCTCATCTTTGAGATTGTGCATTTCCATATACTTCTGGACTATAGGAGTATACACCTTATACGTTACTTCCTTGTTATGCAAGCTTTCTGTACGGCGCGTATATGAATTGGCGAAGATAGGTTCTATGCCGCCACTAATACCAAGCATTGTGCTAAGAGTCCCAGTTGGTGCAATAGTCAGAAGCTGTGAGTTCTTCATACTAATAGGTGTGCGCTTACTATAACGACAATTATACTTAAAGAACCCTGTATCCTTATAATTATCAGGGGATAATACGTCAATCTCCTTTGTAGCAGTCATGGAAGCATCTATTGCTGTGTCGGCAAGATGAATTCCTATCTCATCACACAGTTCTATTGCAGCGCTTGAGCCGTATTCGACACCCATCATAATTAGCATGTCTGCTAACCCCATTATGCCAAGTCCTATCTGACGCCACTTGCGTACGCTATTTCTTTGTTCTTTGAGAGGGTGCAGTGGCATACCTTCATCCAGCACGTCATTCAAGGCATTTACAGCCCTTTCCACCGTATTGATGAATGACTGATAATCGAATGAAGCAAAGGGTGTAAATGGTTTTTCGACGAAAGCCGCAAGATTAATGCTGCCAAGCAAACACGAGCCCCCCTCCGGCAACGGCTCTTCAGCGCATGGATTTACGCCAGCAAACTCAAATTCAGGTGTGTTCGCAAGTAGATTCCACGTCTTTATTCTATCCCAAAACAATATACCCGGCTCGGCGGTACGCCAGTTCATTTCAGCTATCTTACGAAATACATCACGAGCATTGACCGTCTTGCTAATGGTTTCGCCTGTCTCAGGACGTGTATATGACAGTGTGTAAGGCAAATTGAGTTCTACGGCTACCATAAAGTCATCGGTGATTCGTACAGATATATTTGCCTTAGTGACACGAGATAAATCTGATTTGACTTCGATAAATTCTTCGAGGTCGGGGTGGTCACAAGGCATTGAAATCATCAAAGCCCCGCGCCGGCCACATTGCCCTATCAGCCCTGTTACCATGGAATACAAATCCATAAACGATACAGCACCAGATGTTTCTTTAGCAGTGTTATGAATCTTAGCTCCGCGTGGGGCAAGTTTGCCGAGGTCGATGCCGCACCCTCCACCATAGCTGAATGTCCGTGCTAACTTGGAAGCACATTCAAAAATAGATTCTATTGAATCTTCGGGCGGCGCAATAACGTAACAGTTAGAATATGTAACCTTCTCGCCGTTCTTGTTGAGTCCTCTGTTAGCAAGGATTCTACCGCCAAATAGGAATTTTTTCTCCTTGATGAGAGTTTTAACCGACTCGTCTCCCCCGCTAACGCGGTCAAGCCATTCGTCAAATGATTCGTTACCGTTCTGGTATTTTTTATGCCATATGTCAATACCAATCTGATTGTCTGCGCCAAGCCATTCTTCTACTTTCATTTGCCACGACCTTTCTTGTTTTCTGTGTTCTGTATATATTCCCATATCTCATCAACCGTAGTTACAATCGCATCGTTCCAAATCGTTGTATCTGTAAGATTCGCGACTTCTGCAAACGCCTTACGGTCGTGCGATATGCGGGCTTCAATCTGTTCGGGGTCATCGCCTCTATTGGCCATTCTTAAACGTCGTGTGATGCCCGTAGCCTTTAGATAAATGGCTTTAATCCCCTTCTTGCCGTGATAACGCTCTCTAAACGTTATAAGCCCTGCCGGGTCAATTACGTACAAATCCGCGTTATCCGCCTGAGACTGCGTACACCAGTACATATTGCCGTCAAATACGGTTTCTGCGACGATATCAGGGTACTGGTGGTGTATTTGGTCAAACGTCAGGCCGGACACGAATATATGGCCGTTCTCGCCCTCAAATCGAGGCTCACGCGTGGTATAACTGCGTAGTTCGGTCAGGCCGTATTGCTTGCACAACTCCTCTACAACACGGGATTTGCCAGCCCCCGATTCCCCGACAATGCAATAGATGTTTTTCATGCGCGAGGCTCTCCGCAAGGGTACGCTTCACGGCACTCCCCACGCACGCACGGTGCGCCTGCATCCTTAAATAGCTCAGGGGCGGTCTGTTTGCACAGCGCAAGCATCTCGTCTGCCACAGCGCGTATCTCCCACTGAGCACGATTACAGCAACGCAGTGCAAAAAAGTGCCGCAACTCACGGGCATTCATCGTAACTACCATATTGGTAACAGTTGCTTCGGGCAATACGAATCGTGCGTCTTCTGCGCCAACACCCATGCCAATAAGAGCGGTATAAGCATTCGCCGCCTGCTGTATCGTTTCTCTGTAAAGTTGGTTGGCACTATCGTTATTGGTAATGCTGGGCGGTACTACTACATTAACATTGTTCGTGTATTTGCAGTACCGTTGGCTCTCTACAGAGAAACTTGCCAGCCTATGGCGGGTTATCTGTGCCAGAAATGCTCGACTCACATCCGTTATGCGGAATGTAAATGATACATGCTCCAGCACCGATTCATGCCCGCTCTCTATAGCTACTTCCAGCCCCTTCTTTGTCGGGCCAGTAGCTCGGCACATACCGGCAGCGATTTGTGCAACCACCACTGGGTCTGGCGTATACGCCAGCAGTTCAACGTGTTTTCCCATCAAACTTCACTCCAATCTATAAAATTAAATCCATAAAAATCTTTAGCACAGGCTTCACTGCAAAATACAGCACCCTCGTCTGTTGTTACAGCACAGTCCTCATCTCGATAGATAGGACAACCGCAATGGTCGCACCACGCATAGACTTCACGCTTATGATTTGGGCAACGCGGCGGGCATTTCACTCGTTCACATATTTCACACATATTTATTTTTGTTTAATTTTTTGAGCAAATACAGATAGTCACTTTGTGATATAAGCTGTATGTCGGATATGATTATATCACACTCTGCGTCAAATGTGTTGTCTATGGCAGCCATCGCTTGCTCCAACGGAAACGTCGGGCTTGTACCGGACACGCAGCCGATAGTCTTGCGCGCATAACCTGTGCGCGGCACCCGTACATCATACGTAAAATACCAATAATGTATATCACCTTCCTCTATGTGGTCAACTTTGAATGCATTAGGTGTTCTACCCAAACAAATAGTACATACAGGCTCTCCTATTTCCGTGAAGTCGTCAGCTTCATGACCGCATTTCATAATATAGTGTGTCATCAGTTTTCCGTTGCGGATACCCCTTGCTTTAGCTACGGGGCAACGAACCTCCTTTCATATTTATGCTATTAAAAAATTCCGACTACGTTCCAGTAATTTCAAATGCTTATAGTTTACGCCATCCTTAACCTTTGTTCCATCAAGCTGCCGTAACAAAAAAGAACCACTGGTTCGCCTCCCCCAAACAAAACACACAATGCCATTGTATAACACTTTGTCGTAGAGGCGGTATCCAAAGACATACCTCTCTGCTTGATTGGACTTGCGGATTCCTCCCTTGAGAACAGTCGCCTTGTGGAGCTGCCGATTGTGGTGTCTCACTGGGCGAATCGTATAAACCTTATTGACTTGCACGATCCCCGGAAGATGGCTGACATTGAAGCCATGCTTGCCTTGTGCGATTGCCAGAGCGTCATTGGTGTGGCTCTTGGGGAGCACTAACAACTTCTCTCGGGTAGCCTTTGTAATGTAGCCTTTCGTTTCGACAACGGGGATGTGCAACTCAGAGCAGAATCTTTGAACCAGTGTTGCCCGCATGACTCCCATGAACGTAGCATCTCTGGTTGGCCTTCGCTTGCGCTTCTTGAGGTCTTTCTCCGTAATCAACCCGCCGTGATGCTTTTTGTGACAACTTTCGCAAAGAGTGATGAGGTTGCCGGGAGCGTCGCCGCCATATTTTCGGCTTTCCAGATGATGAACATGGAGCCGAACTTCATTCTTCTTTGTTGGCTGAACCCCGCAGCACTGGCAAGCATAGCCATCCCTCCAAAGTACGTACTGACGCACATTGTAGTGACCGTACATCTCTCCCTGCTGGTAGTCCTCTCCCTGTGGGACAGATTTCCCTTCTTCAATGGTTTTCAGCAGTTGCAAGTCGAACTCAGCAGTTTCTACGACCACCTTGCTCACCGGCAGGATGCGGCAAACCATCTTGATGGCGGTAATATGCTCTTGGATTTTCACCTCCACAGAAGGCGCTAACCACCCTTTATGCTTACTGCGAACTCTGTTATTGAAACGTGGTTTACGGTAGCGGTTTTTTCGGTTTCTCCGAGCCTTGCGGAATTCACGACGAGTTGACATCAATTCCACCACGTCATTGCGCGGCTTTACTTCTGCTGAGAACAACTCCTCTTTTGTAGTGGACGCGGACACTCCAATAGTCTTACTCCCAGCGTCCACTCCCAGAATAACCTTTTGAGTGTAACCGCTACTCCCGTAGATTAACTGGATGGTAAAAGGCGTCCTTTTCTTCACTTTGGCTTTCCCTTCATCCAGCAGATGGCGGGCTTTCGCCGGGGAGCAGGGCATCAGCGGACGCCCGTGCTTGTTAAGGACATATACTTTATTTTGCATGACACCAACCTCCCTCTTTTTTTTTGATTGTGACTAAAATAAAAAGCCACGCGGCCTTTCAGCCGTCAGGTATCCGTCCCCAATGTTATCTCAAGGTTTTTGTGTGCAACACTGCTCCTTACCCTCAGAACTGTTTAATCACACACCGCAGTGCGGCAGGTTCGGATTCACGCCCGCCGGTGCCTATACATACATTCTTGAGTAACGTAGTGCTCGAAGCACTCAGGGTAGTCAGTCTGAGCTTACGATTTCTCGCAAGCCCCGGCTTTAGCCGTGGGCTACTGACTTGATGCAGTCAGACCACGAATGATGCTGTCTATCTCATGCGCGACTGATATGAAATCTGCCTGCCGAAATCCCTTAGTAGTCATAGCGGCGGTGCCAATTCGCACGCCAGAGGTCTGCATAGGACTGCGAGATTCGTTCGGTACGCTGTTTTTATTGAGCGTGATGGAGTATTTGTCTAATGCGTCCTGAACGGCCTTGCCAGTCAGATTTGGGTGTGTACGTGTAAAATCGAGAAGGAACATGTGGTTGTCTGTACCGCCTGTCACCACTTCGTAGCCCATACGTGTGAATTCATTTGCCATAGCTTTGGCGTTTGCCTTGACTTGACAGATATAACTGATAAAATCAGGCTTTAAGGCTTCTTCAGCAGTTACAGCTTTTGCCGCTATAGTGTGCATATGTGGACCACCAGCCAAGCCGGGGAACAGCGCACTATCTACCTTCTTAGCGTATTCAGGTTTGCAGAAGATAAGAGCAGACCTTATGCCGCGTAACGTTTTATGAGTAGTAGTCGTTACAATATCGGCATAACCAAACGGAGATGGATGCTCTCCCGCCGCTACAAGTCCAGCTATATGGGCGATGTCTGCAAGTAGCAGTGCGTCATTGGCGTGCGCAATCTCAGCAAAACGCTCAAAGTCAATGACACGGCTATATGCAGATGCGCCAGCCACGATGAGCTTAGGCTTAAACGCCTTAGTCGTCGCTTCGACGTGTGCCATGTCTATATATCCATTGATATCAAGGCAATAGTGGCGAATATTGTACAATTTGCCAACCTGACTGACGGCAGCACCGTGTGAAAGATGCCCACCCATATTCAAGTCCAAACTAAGTATGATGTCGTTGGGTTTTAGCACCGTTGCATATGCTACCAAATTAGCGTGCGTACCGCTAAGTGGCTGAACGTTTACATGATAATCTGTATGGAATACTTCCTGCCACTTCTGTTGGCAGTATAGTTCAAGCTCGTCTACAATATCGCAGCCACCATAGTAGCGTTTGCCCGGATAGCCCTCGGCATATTTATTGGTTAAGCAACTTCCAGCCGCCTTTAGCACGTTTGCGGATACAAAATTTTCTGATGCTATCAGCTCTATGGTTGAATCTTGGCGGTTTGCTTCCTTTTGTATCAGTTCAAATACTTTACTCATTATACCTCTAACAAAAAATCATCCTCAGAATACAAGAGCTTAATAACCTCGTCCAAGGTGCAAACATCAGAATGGCTTATTAGCTCTGCTAAGGTGTCGGCATCTTCTACATCAACATCGTTTCTGCTTACGCCTCCTCGTTTCCAAAAAGAAGCTATCGTTTTGTAATCCAATATAAAATGCACTCCTCGCCCCGACACCCAACCACAGCAATCATCCCATGGGATGTTGAGGTCTAATTTGTTGTTTAGTGTATATTTAATCAATGTTTATCCTCCTTCGGTTTAATTCCGCATACAGGATCTTCGGTATCCATATGCTCATCCGTAAATATGCATCCGGTCTGCTTGCTTAAGAAGCTGTGCCAATGTGCTGTCGGCAGGGGCTTCAACTGCGGAGTTATTGTCGTAACCATTAAATATAAATTTAATTGTTTTTGCCATACCTATTCTCCTTTTTATAATATTCTGGGATCAATTCTAAGCACGTGTTGTCAGTAATCAAATGCACCACTATTTGATATTAAGTGCATAATAACAGCAACTGTCCAGCCATTACCAAGACATTTATAAGCCTGCGAGTCGCTTATGACACTCATATCATACCAATCGGGGACAGTTTGCAGTCGTTTACACTCGTTGACGGATAGCTTACGGACAATGTAAAGGCCATCAGCCAGCCCGATAGGATACCAACTGCCATCAATCAGGATGTGTCTATTAAACACCCTGTATACTATTTTTGCTCTTACGTCGCTATCTATCGGCACAGCATATAGTCCCGTCTTCGCTCCCACACCACCTCCTTGACCGCATAGCGTCGTTGCTTTACCTTCAGAAGAATATACGCGGTACTGCTTACTATCAAACGCTACATTTTTAGCGTTATTCTTAATGGTTCCTATACGTATGGGCTCGGCTACCATGCTATGCCTATGCTTGGTTAGCGTGTCCTTTACTATAGCCCCTGAGATTCTTGTTGTTAGTGCGTAACTCTTTTCTGTCCACACAGCACCACTATCAATCACGTCTTGCAAACGCCCCCCCCTATCGGCAGGTGGAGCTATACCAGCACGAATATATGAGCCATTCGGATTCCGCCTACCCACCCAATACAACCTGCGTCTATTTTGTGCGGATACCAATGCAGAATTGATCTCTACCGCCTCAAATCCAAACGCTTCATCAATAGCAGCTCGTATGGCCTTACTCATACTCTGGTTGTTCTCGTATAAGAAGTATTTGGGTTTTGCCTCTTTTACAGCCCGTACATATTGACTAAATAGTTCCCAGCCCATACCACTATTCGGTTGTGTCTCTCGGTTATTCTTCTGGGCTATTGACCAATGTGTACACGGACTACCGCCAATAAGCCAATCTATATTTTGGTATTGAGTGAAATCAGCAGTAAACACGTCACCACGTTGTTCTGTATTGGGGAAATTGTGTTGTGTTACTTGAATTGCGTATTTGTCTATTTCGTAAGAGATATAGCGATCTACATCTATGCCAAGTTCTTTGAAAGCTATTTGACCACAACTCATGCCGTCAAATAAACTTAAAACTGATATGCCTATATTTAATTCACCTTACTTTATTTGTATTTTATGAAATTTTCGCCATATAGTTTGTTGAGTTCATCAAAGACGTGCCCCATACCTAAGCCTTCCGAATTAGGCTTCCAAATACCGTCAGCATCATACGCTCCCCCGTTAATGCAATATTTGTATTGAACGGGGTGTGTCTCTTTAAGGCGTTGGAAGCGGGTAGGAGCTTTGTCGGAGTGACAACCAAACCCACAAAACACACAGCCGGTGCGCGATACTCCTGTCGTATACAGACGCCCTGACTCATCTTCCTTAATGTCGCCGTACACAGAGCAGTATGGTACATTGAACTCGCGCAAGTATTGCAAAATATCTTGTTCCGTCACGCCCTGACAACGCTTATCGCCGTCCATTTTGTATGGCAGGCGCTTCTTCGTAGTGGCAAACAGGCAATGCTCTGTCAACCCACGGTAATACTGACCAAGACCTACTTTGTCTTTCATCCATGTGATTGTGGTGATATATTCAAATCCCCACGCCTTGATACATTCAAACGCTGCTGGTAGATAGTTGTTAGTAGCCCATAAATACAAATGGCATCCTTCAGGATCAGCCAGTTCGCCTACGGGCAATGCCATAATCTCTTTGACCGACATCAATGGATAATGGCGGTCTGCCCCGCGTTTAATTTTGCCACCCCCTTGTTCGGGCCAAGGGGGATCAGCGTAGATAGTTTTATATTTATTTTTAGGAAAATTGATTTTTAACACCTCTCATAGTCTTGCAGATACCAATATCCACGATTGTCTTTAACTAAAGAACTTGCATACAGTATATCGCCCCGCTTAAATGGGGTGCTGTTATATACCTTGCTACGCACCGTCACCACGGCGTTTTTACCAGAGCCAACCGACTTGATACCAACCTTATACGCCCATATACTTCCAGAATCTTTACTTTTTAAGGGCGTAAGGTCGGTGATGAATACCTTGCGTCTGTCCTCTTCTTTGCCGGTTGTAAGGTTGACACACCCCAACAATTCAAGTTGCGTCTTGGCCCGCTCCTGCAATGTCATATCAGGCAAATCTAACGCCCTGATATGCGCTTCGCAAGCCCTAATCAGCCCCATACAATCCGCAATAGTCCAATTCTTTAGGGGTTGCCCCTTGGCATTTACATCGGTGGCAAATCGTGGCAACAATGCGGATAAGTCTTCTGCTTGATCCTTGCGCATGGTTTTCGCAGTTCCGCCTTTCAAGCGTCTGAACGCTTCGTTAATCTGGAGCAATGTTGCTGGGTTCCCGAACTCGGAGAAAAATTCAACTCGTATTAAGATATCAAGCTGCCGCGAGTCTACGGATGTGTGCTGGTTTATCGCATACAATAAATCGGTGAAAGTGTCAAACGTGTGTGTGTGAGCCAGTTGGTATAACTCATCGGTTATCTGCTTATTCATATACTTAATTGATGTTACACCTTTAGCAATAATGCGCTTGTCTGCGTCTGCAACATATACATTCTTAGATACACCGAACTTAGGAGGAGTAATGTTAATACCGTACTCTTGTGCTAAGGTACTGCCGTTAACTGTATCCTCCTCATTCTTGGCATTATTCAAATATGCGGTTATAAACTCATATGGGTGATAGTAGCGGAGATATGCACACATATACCCTATCAGACAATAACCGATTGAATGATTATATCCAAACTGATACGACGCACTATCTTCAATAATCTGCAAAAATTCTTTTGCTTCCTGTTCAGCAATCTCTCGCGGCTGCGACGATTTGGCACAATAACCCTCCAGAATACGCGGCAAGGCAGCTTGCAGTCTATCCTCTTGTTTTCGACCAATCGCCCTGCGCACATTGTCGGCTTCGCTACCCGACAACCCACATATTTGTTGCAGAAACTTTATCGTATCCTCTTGGTAAACCAAGAAATTCAAATTGTTCTTCAGCAACTCATCTATAATTGGTGACGGGTTCGCGTGCGTCTTACGCGCCAACAGGTCATTACGATAGGATGCCCCTGACGGTCTGATGGCTGCCGTTACCAACGACATCTCGAAGATCGATGTAGGCTTGAACTGTCGCAACGCCTGAAACGCAAATGCCGACTCCATTTGGAAAATGCCAACAGGGGAACGCAGCATATCCTTCCACACGGCTTGGTCATCCCAGTCTATCTCGCATGTACGCGGATACGGCCGGTCAAGCAACCTGTATGTGTCGCGTAATATCTGCACGTTGGCGAGTCCTAACAGGTCGTACTTGACCAAATTGACTTCGTGTACGGCCTCCATGTCTATTTGTAACACAATCTTGCCTTCGCGTCGCAGCGTACCATACCCATCAGGCAATGTGACGGGGCTAACTATAACGCCAGCCGGATGCATTGATTGAGACACAGCGGTGTTAAGAAGCCCATCATAATAATAAAACAGCTCTGGATAAGCTTGCCTTGCCTTATTCTCGTCCGCTTCAAACTCACGTTTAATTTTATCTATACAGGCGAGTGTATATGGGTTTGTACCCCTGTTTTTATTTTCGTCCCATCGCAAACTAAGCGCACGCCCTATTTCGTCTATTGTGCCTTTAGAGCTAATTGTGCCTATGGCGAGGATGTAAGATGTATAATCGCTACCGAATTGGTCGAATATATGTTGATACACACGCTCTCGGCTGTCTGGCGGTAAATCAAGGTCAACATCACCCAATTCCTTACGGTCTTCATTACAGAAGCGAGAGAAGACTGTGTGCCACTGTTCGGGGTTCAGGTCTGTGATATCCAACACATAAGCAACTCGCGAACCACCGACTGAGCCGCGCGAAGGGCCAAGAGGTATGTCGTGGGATTTACACCACCGCACCAACTCTCCTACGAAAAGCATATAGCCCTTCATATCAACCTTATCAAAGACTCGCCCTTCTTCTTCAATCGCCTCACGGAATGCTTGTGCCTGCTCAGCGGGGATGATACCGCTCTGGACCTTAGCCTCAAAACACTGTTGTACTTGCTTGTCATATTCTTCCGCATCACGCTGGTGTGACCCGTACAAAATAGGGTATTTGAATGCTGTATCCAGTGTAAAATCCTCCACCATATCTGCCATAGCATTGGTATTGGATATAGCTTCCGCTATGAGGTTGTCCGGCAATGCTTCTTGCCGCCTAAATATATCCCATAGTTCATCATATGTTTTATAAGTTAAATCAAAAGCATCTTCACCGGTGTAAGCGATGTGTTTAGCCTTTTGCAGAATGCTGCGACATTCAGCCTTGTACTTATTGATGCTGTGGGTATCTGTACCGGCGATGAGCGGCTTGTGATACTGGTGCGACAACTGTGCCAAGTGCTGATTATATAGTACCTGATCCGCACATAGATGAGGCTGGACTTCATAATAATCATAGGTACGAGCAAGCTTGTCATACCACGCATTGTCAAGCTGAAGCTTATTAAGCGGCGACGCCAGACACGCACTTATTTTAATAATGTTTGGGGAGATGCGCACAAACTCATCAAAGCTAATGCGGGGCTTGTAATAGAAGTGATCTTCTTCATACGACCTGCTTACAAGGGAATTTAGTTCCAATACACCGTCATAGTTCTTCGCTATCAATACCGTATGGTAATTATCACGCACTTTGTCGCGCGGGTTTTCGGTCAGATAACACTCTACGCCGTGCAGGTACTTAATACCCATGGTATCACAATACATCTTTTTATGTACCCAGTTCAGAATGTTACCATGCTCCGTGAACGCTATGGCATGTTGTCCATTCTGTACCGCATAATCCACATAGTCACTAAACTTAGTGCAACTATCCAGTAGGCTTAAGTCTGAGTGTAAATGATAAGCTACATAGTTGTCGGGCACTTACTTATCCACCTCCTTCCATGATGGGTGCGCCCAGCACCTCATCTTCTTCGGCTTTAATTGGGTATTCGAGGGTATCCGTATAACGTGTTTTATCCCAAGCATACTGGCGGTCAAATTCCTCTGGTGTGCTAAAGAACCTGCGGGATGGTATGTCATAATATAACCCCCACTCAAACCCACTCTTGCCGCGCATCCGGTCTTTAATTACACTAACGATAACGTCGTATTTAATTGGGGGCTTCTCCCACCCCTTCCCATTGCGCTTGGGCGTGCCTTCCTTCTCTTTCTTAGTGACACGCTTCAAGCTTAACGCTCTGTGTGCAAGGTTAATGAGATTAGAACTGCCGCCGATATCGTACATCCCAACGTTATCGGTATACTCTTGCATCTTGCGGGGGTGACAAATCAACACGGTGGCCACATTATATTTGAGGCTGAACTGAATCAACCAGTTGACCAGTTCTGTTTGCTTGGTGTATTTGCTTTCCTCGTCTCCGCCGAGGTTGATAGTGGTCAAATTGTCGAGGATAAATAAGCGTGACCCATATTTACGGGCAGCATCTACCATCGAATCTTTAAGGCTTTGTATGTCGTTATCGTAATCATCGCGGTAAAAATACATACGCCCTTTATAGTAATCCCCTATAGCAGCTTTGGCATCATTATCAACCTTGTAATACACGGTGTCATTATCACCATGATATTTGCTGATATGCCTGCGTCCTGCAAACAAATAATTTATCCAGTTGCGAGACATATATGCCGGTAGTTCCCTCGAAAATACCCACGGGTCGTACCCTTGGTCTAAGCACGAACAGGCAATCTGATACATAAATGATGTTTTGCCGCTGCCCGGTGTGCCAGAAATTAACGTCAGTGTCCCGAAGAAAAGCCGCATTATCTCTTTGTCTATGCCCTTAATCCCGGTGTAAATACCGTCTATATCAGATAGGTCTATATCCTCGATATCAGAAAAGTCTATCAAAGACGGTATTGGGGAATCTTGAGCGTTAATAATGGTATCCAGAACCTTTTCTTTGCCCCAGCGTATTAAGACTTCGTTTAGATCCTTAACGGGAATCTCCTTGCCGCTGGGAGTAATAAATAGGTCTGGCACTTTTGCTACCTTGCAGCGCCAGCTTCCTAAACGCGGCACGACTGTCTTGGCGAATTTTGTACCAGATTCATCGTTGTCTGGGCAGATAATAATTTCATTGAACTGCTCTAACCAGTCGAAACACTCATCTATCCATCGTGTGTTGCCGTCGCCAAGAGGGATGCTAACGGCGTTAGCAAACCCACTTTCTATGGCAGCGGCACAGTCAAACTCACCAGAACAAATCAGCAACGGCGCATTGACGTTAATCTTATTCATGTTGTATAACAGCGGAGCTGTGCCATAAGCATTGCCGTGTTTGTCCTTGAGGCACCATATCTTTGTCTCGCCGTGTTGCACCTTATGTGACGGGCGCACCTTGACCATAGTGAGTACGTCATTCGTGTCAAAGTATTGAATTAAAATATTCCCACGCTCATCCTGTTTGAGATTAAGATATTCGCACACTTCAGTGCTGATGCCTCGCCTATTCAAATAAGAATAAGCTTGGTCGCAGTCGTTGGCATATACGGGCTGGGGATAATAATACGCCTGCTTAGTCTTTACCCCTACTTCGCCAAAACTGTAGGGGATGCTCGCCTTTTCAAACAGCTTGCGCACTGCCCCCAAATATGTATCGCCCATTAGCATATATGCATCAATAATGTCTAAATTACGATTACATCCAAAGCAGTGAAAGCTGTTCGATTTTGGATTCCATATCATGCTTGGTGTGTCTTCGTCGTGGAAACAACAAAGACCTTTGTGGTTATGGCTGTCGTATTGCCGTAACCCTACCGTGGCGGCTATTATATCCGCCCCTTCAACCCCAAGTTTTTCTTTAGCCTTCCATATCTTTTCTTTGTCAATCAGCATTTTCGCTCAACTCCGCTTTGTACGGGCAACTATTACGATAGTCGCACAAATACTCACAGTAGAACTTATCATAGTGCGGTGGCCATTCATGCACCGCCTCTATTGTTTTTATTTGCGCACGTGCCCACTCAACAGCCTCATCATATTCATCCATACGAAATGGAAACTCACACGTTGAGCCGGAACGGAACATATTAAATATCAATCGAGTTGGGTATTTGCCATAAACAGAGTGTATATGCTTGCTATATAGGAGTGGCTGACGGCGGTAATGGATTTTATCCTTTTTGGTTTTCAGTTCTTTTTTGCTCTTGTGGTCAACAATGATTATGTTACCATCGCCATCTTCTAAGATAAGGTCTATAAAACCTTTTAGCTTAAAGTCCCCAAAATCTTCAACGAACTCCTTCTCAACGCCCAGAATCTTTGTGCCGCCAAGATAACCAAACCCATCGAAGTTTTCAAAATAGGCATACCCACCATTATAATACGACTCCCTTAAGTCTACGAAGGCGTTCGGGGGGAAATCAAGATTCACCTGAACATCAAATTCGTCTTTGTATTTATCAAGAAGTTCGTACTCGGCTAACTCACCATTAGCGTACTCCTCAAGTAGTTTATGGCAGAAACCACCGTATATTGCGAAAGCATTTTCCTCCTTTGGAGGCCGCTGTGCGGCGGGTACTATGTAGTTAAGATAGTACCCGTAGCGGCACTGCTCTAATGAGGAAAGGCGACTAAAGCTGTAAACCGTCATATGGGCAGCTCGTCATCGTCTTCCATAAACGACTCGGGCGGCGTAGGTGCGGATGATGTTGTAACGGCGGTTGATTCGCCCTTCTTTTCTATAAATGCAATGCGCTCTACCTGTACCTCAGTAGCGGTTCGTTTTTCGCCGTCCTTAGTCTCGTAATTACGAACCTGTATGCGGCCTTCTATGCCAACGCGATCCCCCTTACCAAAATACTTTTCAAGAAGTTCTGCCGTCTGCCGCCACGCCACGCAACGAACAAAGTCAGCTTCGGGGTGTTCCCCCTTGGTGACAGGACGATTGATAGCCACGGTAAAGTTACAAACCACGCCACCATCACCAAATGTTTTCAGTTCAGGGTCAGCGGTCAGCCGCCCCATCAGATGCACACAGTTTTCAAACATAATTAAACCTCCAGATTATTCAAAGCAAGAACGACACCTTTTGCCACATTGATGTCAGTTATTTTGTTGTAATTGGCGCTACCGGCAACAGACTTAATTGTTGCACTGATTACATCACGGCTGACCCCGCTGTTGGTCTTTTCATCAACAACGGCTTTTATTTCTGCTATCACCGCATCAATACTTTCCTCTGCCTTCTTTGCTGCCACCTTCTTAGGGGCAGGGGCTTCGCCAGAGTTTGCCCACTCATATAACGCCTTCCCATCCTTTTCAGTCAGCACATCATATCTGTCTTCAAACAGATGCGTATTGTCTTTCATTACGGAAGCTATGTGAGTATCCTGTGCGATATTAAAAGTACAAGTGTAGTTGTACTCCATACCATCACGCTGTTTATAACCCAAACCAACTTTCTTAGGAGTCTGCTTGCCGTTCTTTTCCTCAAGCACATACTCATCTTTGCCCCTAACTGTTGTAATGATGTGAATAGGGCTCTGCAACATCTTTTCCATAAACGCATCGTGGCGCGGTGTAATTTTAGCCCAATTTGCATAGCTGTTACCGGGCATTTTATCGTGAACGGCAAGGCAGTAATCCCACTCATGTGTTGATGAGTCGATAATGAGAACCTTATACCCGCTGTCTACCGCCACTTCAATCGCGTCAATATAATTTTCGGGCGTAAACGGTGCCTCAAACTGGATATCATCAAAGTCAAATTCGTTAGCATAATACCTAATACGGCCATTTTCAGTATCTATAGCCGCTATACGACTATTGCACTCTTTAGCTATACCGGATGCCAACCGTAGCGCCGTATAAGTTTTGCCGCTGCCGCTGGGCCCTGCAAGCAACACTTTGAGCCACAACTGTTCTCGTTTTGCTTTCTGAAATGAAATTGCCATTAAACATCCTCCTTATATATTAAACATCAAATCAAGCAGACGATTAACATCGCTGCGTTCAGGATAATAATCCTTCCAATACTGTGCTTTAAGTTTGTTAGCGTGCGTGTATGCGTCCTTAACCTCCTGTGCTCTCTTACTCCGCTGTTCGGCAAGCTCTGCCTTGCGCAACCGCTCGGCCTCTGCCTTTTTTCTTGCTTCTGCCTGCCGCGCCTCGTGGAGCGATTCAGCAGACTCCAGTGCCTCAACCGTATCAAATGTGCGGTTGAGAGTTTCAGACCAATACTTCATTTTGACCTCCGTCTATATTAAATTTTCCATTATGGACATTGGGAAAGGAGGCGCGTTTTTGTCGGCTGCACGCGCAAACCGCCAAAGAGAGGATTCCAAGAATGGAGCCATCTGTGGGACTCGAACCCACAACCTTCGCCTTACGAAAGCGTCGCTCTACCGATTGGGCTAAGATGGCCTGATGAATGGAAGCTTCCCCCGAAGGGAGGTTTACCAACCCAGATGCATCTTAGGGTTTCCTTTACAAACTCGAAAGTCTTACCTGTCAAACCAAGTTTAATACCGTGACTCTTTATTTAGGGTGTACCCCTCGGGGTGAGGGACGGATACAAGACGATTTCCCCGAGCTGGAGCCGACAGGCGGACTCGAACCGCCACTACCTGCTTACAAGACAGGGCTTCTGCCATTGAATTATGTCGGCTTGGCCCTATATGATATAGGGCCTTTTCGAAAGGAGGCTTAAGCCAGTGGTGGGAGTTGCACCCACATATCGACACTAAATTACACTGGCATGATGAGCAACCTTTCTGCCGTAGTGTGCCAAAGTCTTACTCCGGCCACGGCCGTCTCCGTAGCTGCTCGGGACGCATAAACTCGTCTACGTGGGCATCCATGGAATGCCAAATTGGTGCCGAGAGCGGGATTTGAACCCGCAAGCTTTTCGCCGGCGGATTTTAAGTCCGCTGTGTATGCCTATTCCACCATCTCGGCAGAGGCACGCGAACTGAATCGCGTGTCAATATTGACTTACTATTTCGTGACTACTAAATTATAGCACAGTTTACTTATTTTGTGTCAGACTGAGAAGACGGCACGTTGCTAAACAGTATATCACATAAAGTTTTCAACGCTACCGCTATACCGAACGTTATGTGTGGTAATCCAAAGAAGTCTGCCAACCATATATTCCAAAGCAAGCATATTACACCTGCCCAAATGGCATATGCTGCTACGGCTACTAAAGAGGCTACTGCTAAAGCTTTTATTTTGTCCATATCATTATACCATAAGCCGTTATGAATAGCGTCAACAGCACAGCCAGTATGATTATGTGTGACTTAAACTGCCGAATCGTGAATGGCGGATATGCGTCCATAATGATAATCTCCGCCATCAATATACCGGCCAACACTGCAAACGCTATCTTCATGGCTGCGTCCCTTTCCTATTCGTTGTATGTTATCAAGAACTGCGGGCTTACCGCCTTAAAGCTTGCAACCCCATCTTGGCTGCGTATAACCAACCCTTCTCGCAGTGTGTCGCCTATTGCGCTCTGGCCTGTAGCGTAGTCAAGCACTTCATTCACTGTGTCCGGCAGTACATAATTGGCGTTTACAATCGGAACAAATTTTAGACCTACCACTTTTGCCAACTTATAAGCTTCTAACGTTCCCAGCCTGCCTTTCGGCGTAATCACATTAAACACATAAAAGTCAGGTTCGGTTACTTTGTATTTATTGCCTTGAACTTTAGGAGAAATACATTCGCCTTGTATGGCAACCCACGATGGGTTGCCGCACCAACCCATCAGCGCCGTCAAAGACAATTCTATATGGTACTTGGCAGACACGGCCCAATATGATGAATCATCCTCCTCATACAACCTGCGATTGCGGGAACATACAATGTACTCGTACTTACGTCCGAATAACCCTTCGTGACGCACAAGAGCAAATGTGCCTGACTGCCCATCAATCTTTTCCGTACAAATCATAGGCTCTTTATTCCGCAAAATGAACGGCATGTTTTGTATACGCACTTCATCTGTTTTTGAGATGAAATTAGGGAACGCACGTGCCTCTCTCTTGCTTGAACGAGAGATAAGCTTCCTAAACCAGCCCCAGCGCATTAACCACTTGGGGTATTTGAATGTCGCCTGCTTGGGCTGCATTTGTTGCGGCGCATCATCCATGGTTTTCTCATACTGCTTCACGCCGATTATTTCCGTCACATCTTGTTCCAATATATACTGGCCACGCGGTAGGATGCTTAACGGAAAACAAATGCCCTGTGAAATTACTCCCGCCATTTTCATCGTGCGAATACGGAAGTCTTTGCTTCGCAGAAACTCAAACTCTGGTTTCTCTGGGAGTACAGAGTCTATCTCTATATACACACATTTATCTCCGCGAGAGAACTCCCCCTTCTTTACAATGACCTGCCAGCCATCTATGATGGCAAGCTCAATGCGGTCACGCCCCTCTATGGGAATTAAATCGCTAATCTCTTTTATGCTTGCAAGCTTTCGCATCGAATTCCTCCTTAGTAGTTCTCAGAGTGAGTGAAAGAGACTGTTACCGGCATTTTCCAATTTTGTTGTGCCGCGCCAATGACCGCATCTAAGAATGCCGCCGCCAGTTGTTGCCGGACAGACGGCTTGTTTAGCTCTGCTCGAATAGCTTGCGAAAACTGCTCCTTATTTTCTTCGACCATTTTAGCTATTTCGTTTTTAACAGATTCCTTGACGCTCTGTTCTGCTAAATACTTAAGATATGGTATTGCGCGATAGGAGCCCGAGCTGCACGGCCTGCCTTCTGTGTCTACATACGATGACACCACTGCCTTAACGGCTTTCTCAATTAGCTCATCTTTATTCCCCAGTGCGCTTGCTATGGCAACGCATACAGCATTGCTTACATTGTTCTCAATGAGTTCTTTGTCGATTTGAATACCCATATTAAGTGTTTCTTTCATTGCGATATCTCCTCCACCTTTTTATTGACTACACCCTATCGCTCCACGATAGGCGAATGTAGCCCAAATATTCTTATAGTTTCCCAATCAATGTTAATGACATTATCTAATGTGGGCGTTGAAATATTGGCTTTCTCTTCATTAGTCCTTTGGGACAGACATCCTCGCCCCACAGTTTGGACAGATGGGGTATATACCTTGTTTAGCCCATTTATATTTTTCATGCATTGCCTCCGATCCGCATTTAGAGCAATTATAACAGTAATTACTATTTTTCCAATGCGGGTTAATCCAATAGCCGTGTTTAATTGGGACAACGTTGTTTACAATATACGTCTCTATACTGTCCTTTATCAGAGGTATTGGGACACGACCATGTTCATTCAGATGACTCAGCTCATCGTCACCGTCAAATGAAAAAAGTGCAAGTAGCTTGTCTGCGTCTGCGTATCTGGTCATAGTATTACCTCCATGCTGACTTCTTTTGGAATAATTACTTCGGTGTTATCGTCTATCGTTTGTTGGTTTTTAGATCTGAAATTCCAAGCATTCCATACACTCCACTCGTCCCCTTGGTCTATTTTTACACAAACGTCGGTTTCGTTAAGCATAAAAACATCGCCCATGCTTAGTGAGCCGAACACAGCTTTGGTACTATTTGATATGTTTATTATCATATATCCTCCCTTACCTCCCATTTGAGCCGTCTCTGCGCCGCGACGCACCCCCATTTTACATTCACCATTCTCCTCTACGTATAATCCAGACCGCGAACGACCTTGGAGCTTTTGTGTTGTATACACAGTATCCTCCACGTGGCTCACCGTCCAAGTTGTCCCAGTCTCTTCGTACTTCCCAACGACACCAGCCTTCTTGCACATACATTTCTGACTTGTGTTTTTCTGGTATTCCGTTTTCACGGCAGATAAAATCAACAACGTTTTCTCTGTCCGGGCAAGCGTCTTTTGCTATGATATACGCTTCGCCGTCAAGGTCGAAATCCCATACATCCCAGACAAAGCTTCGTTTCATACATCATACCCCGTATATTTCATTTCTTTATATCCGCGCATAAAGCATAGCCTCCTTACGAGTCATGAAGAAATGAACGCCTGGCGCACACTCCTTCCAGCGATTGGTGTCAAAATTTTTAATCTCAATAGTTTCTCCAACCTTATAAACGAATTTTGGGTCATAACCAGAGCGTGCTTCCGTAAATTCAGTTAAAGCTCCACTGAAATGATAAATACCTAATACCTGCGCTTTGCTGGCTCTGCACCTGCGTGATGTAGCACTCGAGCGTAAGGCATCGGCTGGTATTTCAAGTTTTATGAGATAAGAGTGAAACCCCAAAACACCAGTCTCTACATACCCTATTTTCCACCCTATAAAAGCCCCCTCTTCGGGACATTGCAAATAATAATAGGCATTATCATCATCCAAGTTCGCCCATTCGAGATTTTGGGCTTCACTTAAATCAAGAGTATGAAGATTGCAATCGTTAAAACTCGCATTACGAAAATTGCCACTAAATTTAGGATTGTCACGAAAAGTGCAGTTAGTAAAAGTGGCCTGCTCAAAATTGCAGTCTATAAATCTTGCCGCGCTAAAATCGCAACAATAAAAATCAGCATTGACAAGAGTTTCGTCTCTAATCTCGCACCAAATACGCAGACCCTCTGCTTTCAAACGAGTTCCTCGGCCCCCTTGACTAAGTAGCCAAATCCGATGTTGCTCTATACGATGGTAAAAATCATCATATGATATATAATGATTCCGGAATGTCCCCGCAATGATCCGATTCATCTTATACCTCCGCCTTCGGCAGCTTTGGCATCGGTAACTCTGGCATCGGCATCCACGCAACGACGGGATTTTCTCTCATCCATGAACCACCACCACCGCAGTACACATACTCCATTCTGTCGGTGAGGGCAGGACCGTAGTAATACCACCACTCCAGTAAAGACTGTCCCTTGCGCACCGTGCCTCTAAATATTTGTCCGTCCCTAAGCAGAATAATCACCGGCTTGTCTTCTTCCGGCAACTTTTCCTCAACGCTTATCCATTTCATGGTCTATCCTCCTTCGGCGGTATTTTACTAATTTGGGTTCCTGCATAATCCACATCATTTAATAGATACTTATCCCGCAAATATTCAGCCATTTCTTGCAAGCAAGCGGGGCATAAATGTACAGGGATTAACAGTGGTGTCGGTCTGCTGCCATCGCAAGAGGTAAACCAGCCGGGTAATATAGCCTTACTCAATTCTGATTTTTCACATTGGAGCTGAAATTCCTGATTACACATATCACATTTTTGAAAATATCTTGCTACTACCTTACTCATGGATTAGCCCTCCTTCGGTGGCTCTGGCAGTGGCAACCAGTGGGTAACTTTTGGCTCTTTTATGTAACTCCACCCCCACAATAGCCAGTTGCTTGCTTTTGATGTAATTCCGGTTAGCCATGACGTTTCACTTTCAACTCTTTTGTATTGGCCTACACACACTAAGCGTTCCCCCCATCCGTGGGATATCACAAGCACTTCCTGCCCATCTTCCGGCAATCTCTCTTTAACGCTTATCCAATCCATTCTTTAATCCTCCCTTTGCTCGCGGAGGGCACTGCTCTTTTATCCAAGTATTTCATAAGTCCAGCAAATGTAGGCCGCTTTCCTCGTGTTAAAAATATCCATGCTCAAGCGTCCAGTTGTCCATAGTGAGCAATTTGAATAGTTCCATATGCCCATCTATCCATACAGATGCATCTGATCTGGTCTTCCCGCGAAATTTTTCGCCTACAAATTCTTCCATATATGCAATAAGTTTAAGCTGTTTCTCAGTAGCAGGTAGTCTGTCTCTCACGCTTATCCAGTTCATTGGTTTTCTACTTGTCCATTTCGGCCAAACACATAGGACAATATTTCAGTGGCTCATGCCAGCAGCCTTCGCATTGTGAGCAAATATAATCCACATTTCGTATTGGATAATCCTCTTTTTCATTTTCTATTATCC